>Ga0100378_1003235_pt1 | contig 15698 bp, 18 predicted proteins | sample CryGeymeta201502_FD_81535 | JGI IMG/M metagenome (GOLD analysis project Ga0100378, IMG submission 81535) | Groundwater microbial communities from Crystal Geyser aquifers in Utah, USA - Crystal Geyser metaG 2015-02 | ecosystem: Environmental > Aquatic > Deep subsurface > Groundwater | place: USA...
TTCCCCTTCTCCAATCTGACAACCCTAGGATAACTGCTGATATTTTGGTTGCCATGGGATACATGGCCACTGAGTTTGCTCCTGAAATTCAGACCAACTTTGGTACCATGATATTGGAGTTCATATCAAAGGCAATGGTACACCCTATGCTCAAGATTCAATACAAGGCGATCCTCTGCATTGTCAATTTCGAACAGGGACTGATTGACCATAAAGAGGTCAAGGTCATTGAGCCCTATCTTCCCACCATTCTCGGAAACATGGCCAACATATTCGAAAGGGCTCTGAACTCTTCCAACTTCATCATGCTTGAAGCCATTCTCGATAGCATGTCTAGTATAGCCTCTATCAACGACTTCGCTCCATACTACAACACCTTCATGCCTGGACTCAAGCAAGTAGTATCGATGGTGAACAGTGATACTCCTCAGAAGGCCAGCATTAAGAGTAAAACCATCGAAACTATGGGTGATCTCCTGAGCTCCATCAAGAATAATCAGGAATTTTTCTCCAACGAATGCACCAATATCATGCAAAGTCTCATCAGTCTCCAGCAGCAAATAGACAAGGAGGATGTCATGAACAGAGCCATCATGGCTGTTTACGAAAATGTGGTCGAAGTCATGAAGGAAAACTTCGTTGTATACTCCGATTTTGTTTTTGAAAAGGCTTATGAGGCTGCCATGAGACCTGTGGATGTTCAGATCATTGACGAGCTAGATAAAGAGAAGGAAGGAAAGAAGGGACTCATGCACAACTACGCTAAACTGAAGCTAGACCTCAAGATTGATGGAATTAAGAACATCGTCCTTAACACTGACACCTTCTCTCAAAAAATCGAAGGAACTAACCTGCTCTCGGCCATGTCCGAAAATATGGGGCAATCATTCCTAAAATACGCTGATCACACAATCAGAGTCATTCAATAGCTCATTGTCATCAAAAATAGCAAGTAAATGAGAGGAAACATGGTCGATTGCTGCAAGTTCTTGGTTACTGCTGGAACCACACCCGAACAAAGATTCTCTATCTTGAGTCAAGTGGAACCCTGCCTCAACGCTGCTCTTGAGATGGCCATCAAATTCAAGGATCATGAGGAGGTCTGCTCCATCACTGAGGCCTTCTCAATGGTGATGCCCTCAATGGACCAGAAAATGCTTGAGTCTCTTCCCGTCAAGATGCAAGCTGTCATGGGAATGATAAATGGTTTGAGCAAGGAGATAGAGAAGATTTACAGCGAAAAGGAGATGGACGATGACCTGACTGAGGAAATGAACAACTAAATCGAATAAGTGGAAGAGGTACATTTTTTTCTATTTAGTCTCTGGAGTACGTTGAGGAGATCGTCAAGCTGGGCAAAGGAAACCCGGCCTTTGATAATCTCAGAAAATACTTCCCCAGTGGTTACGAATTCATAGAATGATTATATGAACATCATTTGTTTACTCTCTGGGGGGCTATCTTCTGAATCAGATAATTCAAAAATTAGTGGATTTTCTCCTTCGTCATCAGGTCACTAACATATGTGAACTTTTTCCATTCGAATATTTTCTTTACCTATACCGCCAGCTTTGTTTTGTTGACCCTCTAAAAGTCCACTGCTATATTGTTTTCCACGTAAATCTATGAAGTTTCCATAAAGTAAATCATGAATGCTACCTTTTCCACTTGCTTCTCATTGAGCTTCCCTTAAGCCCAATAATTGATCCTCTCCTGAACTATATTCCTGTTGTTTTGGCATGTTGAAATTAATTTTTTTTTTATGGTTCCCACATATTTACTTTTTTACAGTTCGGTTAGTTTGTTTATCTTTTTATAGAGCTTACACCTCGACTGCTCTGTGGCAAACGCCTGGTCAATATTGGTGATCTGCACAAATGCAGCTTCATTTTTTGCCCTAACAGATTTCAATAATTTAATCTTTTCCTTAATGACTGCTTTTTTCCTTATCAGGTTGCTAACTTTGAATGCTTGATACTCTTTTAATTATCTCAACCTTTCCCGATGTGCTTTTATCCTCTTAATAAGCGAGTTAATGGAATTTTCGAGGCCTTTGACTGAGTCCAGATACCTAAAAGTGTCATCTGTGCGAGTAGCAAGTACTTGCTTGACTACTTTATTGATTTAGCTTATTTGCTGGTGCAGGTGTTATGTCCTCTCCAAAAATATGTCGCTCCCTAGCTGGAACTAAAAATTTAGCAATTTATCCTCAGAAGCGTCCTCCAGGTATAAAGGCTATACTTATACTTTCTCAAAGAGATCTATCTTGCATTTCAAATCATTATCTTATTTATTCCTCTTTAAGGAGACCTAACGAAGCTCAAGGATGAAGCATTATGCGTCAGCATAGGATAATTGCGATGTCAAGCCGGGAGAAGTCACTCCTGCCTCTCCTGACTGCTGACTGTTGTACACGGGCCTTCCTTTATCTTATGATCCGTTTTTATTGTTTTTGTCTGTGAAGGAGTTGATGAAGGGCCTAAATGTTTTGAAGAACTGCATCTCCTATAATTATAATATGAGTAGGCCTGAGAATCAACTTCCGCCTTAGCTCTACTACAATATCAGTGAGGCTTCTAAATACGAGTCCAACACTCGTATTCAGACCATCCAAAGACAATTAGCCTAGCGAGCCATCGAATTGCTTAATATCGAAGCCGGATCCTATGTTTTGGACATCGGATGTGGATCTGGACTGTCAGGATAAACCCTTCAGGAGAACGATTTTATCTGGGAGGGAATCGACATCAGCCGAGATATGCTTAATATTGCGGGATCCAAGGAATAGTCAGCAGGAGGACTATGGCAAGTGGATATCGGACAGGGTTGGAAGTTCAGACCAGGTGTTTTTGATGGTGCTATCAGCATTTCTACCATCCAGTGGTTGTGTGTGGCCAGCAAAAAAAATGACAACCCCTTCAAAAGATGCTGTAAGTTTTTCCAATCTCTCTACGATTGCCTCTGTATTGGAGGCCGAGCTGTGCTCCAGTTCTATCCTGATGGCAAGCAACAGCTCTAAATGATCACCAGTGCTGCCATGAAATCAGGATTTTCTGGAGGTCTGATTGTTGACTATCCCAACAGTGCAAAAGCCAAAAAATATTTTCTGGTGCTCGAAGCTGGAGCTAGGAGAAACTTGGGCATTGTGGAGGTACAGGGCAAAACTGAGGAGGGAATAGAGGCTGAAGGAGAGGAGCAAGCTCAAAACAACGAAGTGAAGGTCAATAGATAGAAGTAGCTTAGGAAGTAAGGGCATAGAAAGAGCAAAAAGAAATTTATAAAGCGCAAGGATTATGTTGTGACGAAGAAGGAGAGAATGAGAAGAAGAGGACGTGCCACCAGACCAGATACAAAGTATACAGCACGTCGTCGTAAGCCCAAATTTTGATGGAAGGACTCATAGCTCTATTTATTAATTTAATTAATTATAATATTAATTTATTGATGACATTATCTCACGACGTCTGACCCTCGTGACCGATAACTTCAATGACTGAACCCACAAAGCATCTCAAACCATCCCAATTGTTAAACTCCAAAAGATCTATATCCAATCCTCAGAGGTCCAAGGTAGCCGTTCGAATTACAGCTTGATGGCGATGAGGCGAACTCTTTAATATTTCCTGGCGATTTGAATTATTATTTTTTAATAAGAAAATAGAAATGGGCTGCTGTCAATAGAATAAAAATCAAAATTCCCTGGAGTTCGGTCATCAGATGCAGGGTGTAGAGATACTTGACGCCAAGAAAAGAAACGACTTAAACTCAACATCCTAAGATACTATGCCATCAAAAATTAATTCCTAAGGGCCGTCAGTAGTCGACTAAAAATAATGCTAACTCGTAGAAGACAAGGGGGACTAAATCAAAACGTTTACAAAAGCTTAGAACATATAAGCATCGCCCAATTAGAGTACCGAGGAAGAAATAGTTGTTCATCCAGTTGTCTAACCTGTGACCGTTTCCCAGGATGAAGAAGTATAACCCAAGCGCAGAGGTCTTTTCCAAGGAACAGGGCTTCCCCTGAGACTGAGGTTTGGCCCGCTATGGATTATCAATGAATAATAGTCACAGATGGGCTCCCAAATGGGAGATACGCTTCATCAGAGTTAAATTCACAGTCGTAAAGATTATTGAAGACTTAGCTGACCTATTCTGATTTTTGCCTTTACCTTCAGTAATAACATTTATATTGTAACTTTGAATCAAGCAGTGGAGGGAGGCTCCCGACTGAATTTGACAATCTGGTCCCATTTCTCCATCAGAGCAGTGATAGTGGAATTGAGGCCTGAATTGGAATGCATCAAGCTACTCAGTTGCTCGATCTTGATGCTCTTGAGACCCTCGTCGATATTAATCTCTTTGTTGAGGTATTCCTCCTTAGCAGTCATGTAAGTCAGCTATTATTCCTTTTCTTCTAACTTTTTTCGCATTCCCTTGAGAGAAACTTCAGCATTCGAGTAGTCTGCACTGTATTTTTCAAAGTCCAGATCAGCTTGTCTTTGATTAGCATTTTCTTCATTTTGAACGGTCTTTAACTGTTCCAGCTTCTTCTTCCTTTCCTAGTTATTTTATTTCTTCATTGCCAAAGCATCTTCCAGCTTTTTAACTTCATCTCTCAATCTTTTGAAGTTGGTTTCACTCACCTCTGTTTTTTTCTTCAGATCGCTAATCTCCTTGTCCTTCCTAGCCAGTTTTCCCTTAACAAGACGGATCTCATCATTGCTTTCTAGAGCAGCTTTTGATTCCTTGAGCCTCGCCTCCATCTCTGCCTTCTTATCCGCTAGCTTCTTCTTCATTCTTTCTGATTCGTCAACAGCTTGTTTCTTCAGCTATGCTTCAACGTCTTTGTTTCTAATGCTCAGCTTTTTCTTCTCTTCCATTTCTTTCACCAAATAATTCCTATCAAACAACTCTTTGTCAGTGACTTTCAATTTTTCCTTGAGTTCGATCTGTTATTCGACAAGTTTCTTGTAGTTGGGGTCTTCCCTAAACAGCCTGTCCGCCTCATCCAATTTTCCTCTGTGCCCTTTCAGCCTTTCCTCAGTCTCATTGGCATGCTTGGTTCTCAATGAGAATGCTTAACCTTAGAGGTTATCAACAATCGACTTGATCAGATTTTTGGTTTTATTCTTACCAGTAAGATCCTCCCATTCCTGAAGAACTCTATTGTAATTATCAGAAATTATTCGGTGATCTTCTCTCAGCTCTTTGAGTCTTTTAAACTGCTCATTCATTTTTTATCTGTGGTCATTGAGAATTTTATCAACGTGAAGTTTATGTTCAATGTTTTTCTGCTCTTCTTTGAGAGAATTTTTCTCGGCTAAGTCTCTTTGAGCCTTCACTGCAAAATTTTCATCATCGAGCCTGAAAAAGTCAACCTCTGCAGAGTTCACTAACTGGGAAAGCTGTGTTTTCATATCGGTGTATTTTGCGTTGGAAGTGACTGCATGAGTAACGACGGGATTTTGATCCTTATTTAACAAACCCATTATTCCCATTCCTTTGTTCTCAGACTGCTTCTCCTTGCTAAATGATATGAGAGGTACACTAGCTTGATTTCCATGTTGAGAAAGTGGACCTGTTTGAGCAAATTTTCGATGTACTAGTCTTCAATATTCAGATTCGGGTTGAGGCCAATGCCTGAAGAGGGATTGTTGGCTACATTTTTTTGGGTGATGCCATCTTAATCAGGGCTAAAGTACATTGATTGGCTAATGATTTATTGCTTCGCATGATCAGTTGCAGTTGTAAATATAATTTACTTATCAATGAGATAGTACATTAATCATCAAGGGCTCACTAGGAAAGTAACACGCTCATAATTTGCTTGAATCTCAGCTTGTAATCTCCCTGTGAGTCCTTGAACCTCGATCCCAGCCGGTGAAAAATCAGCATCAGGTCTCTATTTCGGAATTAGCCGTCAAACTGAGTGTTCAGGTAGAAGGCTAAATCTTCAAGCGTTATATAGCCTTTCTTTCCTCTATCCAGTTTTTCTACCACAAAGTTGGCTTCCTTGAGTTGCCAAAAAGTCCATCCATGATACATATTTTCATTCCAGTGCTGTTCGGCAGCCTGATATGCAAATACTACGCTGTGAATAAGCTATTCATGAGAATGGCTGACCGACATAAATGGGTCGATCTCGTCATCTCTCGGCATGAATATCTCAGCCACCTCTTGCAGGGTAAAATGAAGGCCTTATTTTTATAACTAACTCTTTAGCTTCATCCACTTTTAACGGCTAGATACGCAGTTTCTTCCAAAGAGCTCTTCCATGCCAGCAAACATATGCTTGGCGCATCTAAAATCTTGGTCAAGGGCGATCTGCCTAATAATGATCTTAATAAAGTCATTTTTGTCAGAGTAATTAGATTATGCTTCTTTGAACCTCACCTTTTTAGATTATCCCAATGTCCTTTGAACCTTTGATATTTTATGGGTTGACTACTTCAGCCGTTTCATCCCATTTTTCTGCTATTTGCTTTTGGTGTTCCTTTGCTTCTACTCTTGCATCAGTTACAAATATTGTTTTGTGTAAAATGTAGTTTTCTTCTCAGAATCAACATTCACTCTTGGTATCTAAAAACTCTAATATTATTTGGCTGTGGGGTGATGCTTCTTTGAGTGAACTGTATCTTTCTGAGCTAAGTTCAAACCTATCTTATCTTTGTGGAGTTCTTAAATAGATGAACCTTTTTATCTGACTTCTGGTCTGATCTATCTACATTCCTTTGCCTTCGGGTATTTTTTATTATTCTCTTTGTCGGCCTTTTATTGGTAGCCTGCCATCTTTTACTCATACTTGGTAATTTTGTCGTTGATGACCCGAATGCGATCGTTTATGTCATCAAACCTTGTCTACTCATTTATATCCTCCTTTATGCCATCCTGCTTGTAGTGATGCCGGTCAGTGATACTCCCAGGTTATGGTTTATGCACTTTGGACTCGAATTTGCTTTTAGTTTGGTATCTTTGATACCCTTCATCAAACCACAGATGGGTATTTTCAGATATCGTTTTATCTTAAAGGGGTACTCTCATCCGTTCCTTCTTGAACTCGTCAATCATTTTCTGCTTACTGTCGATGTGAGTATTGTTGTATTTGCTTTGAAGACGGTTTAGGGCCGATGTCGTCTCACTCCTTTCCAGTTGAGTGTTTTTGTTTATTGCCTAGCTTTCTCTCTTATGGCAACTAGTGGAGATGCTTTTGATGATGTTGTTGATCTTTAGTGATATTTCATCTATTTGCTCAAATTGTTCCTCTTTCTTTGGCTTTACTACTGGAGTTTTCAGCTCTGAAACATTATTCTATTTTTACAATGTTTTCATTCTCTGCCTGGATGCCTTTAACATCTTCTTCTCACTTTCTGCCTTTTGGCTTGAGGCCTTTTTTGACTGAGCTATCATTTTATGCTCATAGTTGTTGCGCTCTGACTGATTTGGCTCCATGTACCTGTGCAGCTGTCCTCTTCCGAAAGTCTCGATGAGTATCTTTCCCTAGTCGTAGTTTTGAGGAAAGGTTGGGCTGAGCATTTGAACGTTAGATCTTATCATTATAATATCCCCATCACTTCAAAGCAAGAAGATAAACCTTAATTAAAATAAAAATGAGAGATGTTCAGATATTTTTGAGGGACTAACTGAAGTTAGACCTCGAATCTCTGCTTTCTTCTTTTTATAATAGCTTGAGCATCATTTTTAAGCTTTCTGCCTCCTTCATTTCCAGCTCAATCGCTGAGTCTAACATTTTCTTTTTCTACTCACAAATCTCTATCCTGTTCTCTATCTGATTGAGCTCTTCTTCATCATAATTTTGAGAGCTCTTACTGAGGATTCGATGCTTAAAACTATACTTTTTGTTCAGAAACTCCTTGAATCCTTGATCCAATACCTCCTCGACAAACTGCTTGTATATCTTGTAGCCAACCTCAATACTGTTTATCTGCTCCTTTCCCAATATTTTCATCAGAGTGTAATTTTATAAATTTTTCTTGTGCCCCTTCTTCTCTATCTGCCTAAGGACTCTTGAGCCATACTCAAACTTTGTTTGAGCATAGTTGCTCACTAACTCCAGCTCTAGTTCTGCAAGCCTAGCCTCTAACTTGGCAACATATTTTTGGTAATCGGGCTCATTCATGTACTCCTTCGATCCTTCGATGAACTAATTGACAGTCCGCCCGTTGAACTCACTAATATTCTGGTACACGCTATCTAATTTAACGTTGTTAACTTCCTGAAGCTCCATCGATAGCATCACACTATAGTTGCACAGAGTTTGCTCAATAAGATCCTCCATGAAATTTGACTTGTTGAGGTTGTAGAGATAATTGTAGTCTTTATACTTGGGCCAATCTTCCAAAAAGGACTCAAGGGTTTTGTACTTGAAGCCAGAACTCGTGCTGTGCTAGCTATCTGCAAGGTGAAATATGATCATGTCGACTGTCACCTCACCATCAGTTATAATGTACTCAAGAGCACAGAAGTGCTTCTTCACTTTAGCTAAATTGAAACGAATAGAAATCTTTCTCCCTGAATCCTACCCCAGCATCTATCTCGATCCCATTGATCTTCTCGGAGACTTCGGTGACCTTTCGAAGCTATGGGTAGAGGGTTTGGCTATAAAGGTCATTCGATTCATCATTGCTTAATTTTTGTAGGAGATATTTTTTTCAAGCTTTTATATGTCGAAGGAGGGGACCTGTTCGTTATAGTAGAAGTGATACTTGGTTTAATCGACTGTTGATGCCATATTTGTGAAGTTTCTTTTATGTGATGAGTCAATCAGTACTGTAGTCAAGCAGTTCTGATGTTTGGATGAAATTTAATGTCGACTAGAGACCACTCTACTCAACTAGTCTATGTGTTTCTCCTCAATGTAGATCTTCTCCGATAGCAGGTATATCATGCTCAAAATATCATCGTCCTCAATTCTTGACTTCTGAAATCTTACTTTGAGAGACTGCCCATCCTTTTCACTTGAAAAGCTACCCTTCCTGATTTTGGGAAGCGTCTTAACAGTATTGGGGTACCATTAAAATAGCAGCAAAAAGACCACTAAATCATCCTGAGCATAAATTGGTTCCTTGACGATCATGGCTGAGCTGCTCATCCCCTCCATCCTGGCATCATCGACATCGATTTTAGCAACAAACTTTATTTTATCGCTTTAGTAAGTTTCCAGGTGTTCTAAATTGTATTTGAGTTCGTTGTTGTTGCTATCGATTTCGATGAAAGGAACAGATTCGTTGTTATCTCGGTAGAAGGTTTCACGATTATTCTGACTATGATATCATTTTAGCAACAATAGTCACATGCATCGAACGACAAATGGTCGCGCATTTAGATGCATGCTCTGAAAATGTTGTACTTGTTTGGATATGTTGTGGAAAAGAATCTCCTCCTCGTGAAGGAGAAATACTTTGGGAGTTTGTCTTAACAGAAAAGAACGAAGCATGCCTTATATTCTGTTTTAATATTAACCTAACTATATTACCTGTTAATTTAATTCGACTGCCAGCTCATTCCTTTCCCATCTCATCAATCCCCAATTCACAACCATCCTGAAGACCAGACCGACCATAATAATGGCCAAAAGATTGTGAAATTTGTCCTCATCAGATGTGTTTTTCCCTCCTACGTGTGAGATTCTGCCAGAAATTATCAAGAGGATATAAAAGAAATATCATTATGTGCTAGATTAACAAAGAGTTAATGCTAATATCTTTATTTGTTGTATGGAAGCTGTCAAGCAGCATACCGAATACAACCTCTTCAGAGTGCCTGAGGTTGAGGCTAAGACCACCAAAAGGGACAAGGTCGTCGTTGGATTGATCGATGCCTCAGGTAGCATGGGATCATACTGGAAAGCTATGGTCAAGTTCTGGAATCAGAGTATCGCCTAAACGGCAGGGTTCCTCATCACCTTCAGTCAAAAGGCTAAGTTGGAATAGTCAACAACTCTGAGTGAAGATTTGAAGAAACACGGAGGTGGAATGACCAACATCTATCAAGCATTCGAAGTTCTCGAGGACATACTCATGACTCTACCTGAAGAGTCCTCGATCACAATCGTCTTCATATCAGACGGACAGGACACTGTCAACGGTGAGGACAAACTCAGAAACAAGATGAAATCATTGAGGGGAGGCCAAGGAAGGGATATTACCTTTCTCTGTCTGGGTATTCAGAGTGGTTTTCCTACAAAGATATCAATGGATATCAGGGAATTGTACCATACAGGAGATGAGAAAATTCCTGCCCTATACCTGATTGAGTATGCCAGTGAGAAGGCATTTTTCAATAAATTTGAAACAATGTCGAACTGCTTCAGGGCATCAAGTGATGTCAGATGCCTTAATGCCAAGGGCTCACTCAAAGAGTACCCTTGGGAGCAAGAAGTTGTTCCTTAGCTTAAAGAAGGAAAATGGATTATGGTGCATAAGGAAATCAAATAATTGAAGCTAACTTATAATGAAACTGTTGAAAAGGATTTCCCGATGGTGCCACTTGAACTACTCAGCCTGGATGATTTGGTTGATTGCTTTAGAGGGTGGGTCCAGAAAGTTCAGTTGCTGTCAATGGATACAAAAAAAATGAAGCAAACTTCCGAGATTGCTGCTCTAACAAGCAACTTGATGAGAGATTATACACAAGTTTATGAAGCCTATCATAAACTGTACATCCTCAGCGAAAGACCTCTGGGTCTGAAATAGACCTTCAAGGAACGGGCAAATAGTTTAGCAGTCAAGAATATCGGAGGAAGAATAAAGTGGTTTATTGATGAACTCGATATAATCGCAAAGGGAGTTGGGATTGGACAACTGAACGAATACGATGCAGCCAAGAGAATCGGTATTGGAACAATAACAGGAAAATACCATCAGAAAGCTCTTGCTTTAAAAGGTATCACTCTCAAAGACTTTGAGGAAATCAAAGATTAATTCACTGAGGTATTCAAAAAGGTCAAACTCAGTGAAAAGCCAAGCTCACAAGAAGTTTCTATCTTCACATTGCAAAATCAAAAAGAAATATTCCAGGAACCAGATTTTCTGGACGGGTTGAAGGTGTGCAAAAGTCAGTTTGATTTAGTGCAGTCCTTCCCAATTGTTGGCTATTCACTAAAAGTGAAGCGCTACGACGGGTCAATGATCAATCCATGGAAGGTGCGAGTCTTGCAATTGGCTAAGACTCACAACTCAATCGATAGTGTGTATCTGGCCAACAACAGCAACAAGTATGAGCTGAGTGTAGGGGATGGCAAGGTTTAGGAGATCAATGCTGTTCTTCCTCTTTTCAGGGAGGATGATGTTGAGATGAGTGAGCTTTTTAACACCAGATTGTTCAAGCTGGCAATTTCCTTCATGGTTGTTCAGAACATTGATACCTTCCACGATGAAGCATATCTGGCTTTACTGGCATCGACTTTTGTCTTCCTCCTGAAAGAGCCTGAATCATAATGGAGAAATAACTTGATTTCTCTGATTCACAGCTCCATTAAAGTTACATACTGGCAAACCAAATAATTCCGACAATTTATAGAAAACTCCATTGAAGAGCCTCATATCTTGTTCAACTCCCAAGGAAAGGAAGATCATACGGATATCGCCAAAGTCATGCTATTGGTGTACTTCATCGGAAAGGAAAAGTTGGTGGAAAAGAAGCAGCTTAGTCACCTGATTGATCTGGTTATGGTTCACTATGTTGAAAAGACCTATGTGTAAAACGAGTTCAAACTTTCAAGAGTTGCTGGCCTTGAGATCAAACTCAATGAAAAAGAAGAGCTCATCAAGGAAGGAGAGGAAACTAAAATGAATGAAAAAAACATTGTTAGAAATTTGGACCATCTAAAAAAAATTGTGAATGAGGAAGTGGGCTCAGTTGTAAATAACGATAAAATAGATGTTTAGTTTAGCTAAAAAATTTTCATGCACAACGACGAAGAGCGAAGAGTCACTTACTAACACATAAAGTCTTTCTATCAGAAGACCAAAAAATAAAAGTTAGAGAGTTTCGAGTTTATCTATTACTTCGGTCATGCTCTTAAAGGAAAAGAACCATAAATTTACAAAATGCCAGTATGTAGAGATATTGACGATGTCAAGAAGGAAGTTTTCAAAAAGATTGATATCAAGGCACTTGGTCCCAATCAAGGAAAGAAAGTTAAAAAGCTTAAAAAGCTGATTGAGGACAAATATATCGAAAATTTTCAAAAAACTCACTTTGGGATCGCCCCTCTGACTCATGCACACTTTCTGGACCTGTGTAAGTCAATGAAGATCAATCCTGAAAAGCTGGCTTATAACAAAATTTCAGGGATGATCAGCAATGCTTGTATGAGTCCTCAATGCGCTCTTTACATGTAGCCTCTAAAGCATGCCTAATTTGTGGATCACATGAGACTCTGGAAGAAGAGCTTGCCAAGTCGCTTCCATATTATAGTTGCCAGTCTCATCAAGGATAAAAAGACGACAAAATAGATATACGAAAAACTGATTCATTCTGGAGTGGTCCGACTTGACAAGCATCATAAATCAAAGGAGGAAGTAATGGAGTACATTGAAATAATCAGAAATGAGTTCAGTCATTGATTTAGTCCATTTTATTTAAAGTTTTTATCGCAAAATGCAACAGTCTTTAAAGCTCTGATTAAAATTATTATCAATGGACGCCCTTCTTCGCTAAAAACTAACTCAGTTGTCTTCGAAGTGCTAAGTTCTTCAAAAGAATGTACGAATGGTCCTACTCAGGGCAAATACGTGGAGTGCATTGACATAATGTAGGAAATAGTCAGCATCAAAAAAAATGTCTATGGCCTCGACCACTCCTAGTTCATCTCAGCATCTGAAAAACTTTGCGAGTACCTAAATCTAGCAGCCATGATCCACCTCCAAAAATAAAAATTCGAGCTAACTCTTGACTACCTTAGAAAGGCTTAGCTAGTCGCCAGAGATTCTCTTGTCCTCAAATCCACCACATACAATAACCTTGCATGCTACTACAGAAGAACAGGAAAAATAAGAACCGCCTTGTCCTATCTTATTCAAGCCTTGGAGCTTGAACTTAAACTCGACAGTCCTAAAACATTAGCTGATACCCATCTTAATTTGTGTGCAGTGTTGAGTCAGCTTGATCGGCACGAGGATGCTCTTCAACACTCTATGTTGTCGATTATCCTTCTTCAAGACGAGTTTCTCACTTCACTCTTACCGAAAGTAAAGTCTATGGACAATGAAGAAGATCTCATAAACGATGAGAGATTGGCTGTCCTCGCCATTGCATATCACAACCTTGGAGTTGAATTTGAGCATCTCAAGAGATTCGAATAAGCCCTAAAGATCTATCGAAAAGCCTTGAATTTTTCAAAATAAAACTTGAGCACTAATGAACAGTTGGTGAAAAATTTGGCAAAAGTGGTGAACAGTGCAACCCAGCAGATTGAGGAACAAAAGAGAGTTATGATAGCTAACATTAATAAAAGTCTAAACACTGACAGCAGCAAAAAAGAAAGTCATAGTCATAGCCTTAACTTGAAAAGTTAGCTCTACAAAGATTTGTCCAAGAAAGTCGAAAGGTATAGGCACCTTCCCAAGCTCAAAATGAATAATCGAGAACATGTCGCCCTCTATGAACCCAGTTATCAGAGCATCGATTACCATGGTATTTAAGACGAACCTTCAGTCCTCCCATACGTATATCAGTCTTAATGCAGGCAAGCAAAACTCTCAAGAACAGGCAAAGGTTCATGTCGCAGAGAGTAGGCACTAAGCAACATAATGCTATCACCCCAGATAGCCGAGCTCAGCTAGATTCAGAGCTGAAATTTCGAGCCGGCATGAATGCGACAACTACTAACCATGAAAAGACGCATCTCTAAGAGGAGTGATAGAGAGGTGACTATAGTGAAGAAATATAAGAAAAATCATAGTTGTGTCCTTGAGACTTTAACAGATTATGCCAGCAGTTGACCTATGAGCTCTTGTTTGATATTTGCTCGGCTGGGAGCTACTGATTTGTAGGATGATGAGCCCTCTTTACTATCTCTCTCTTCGCAATATTTGCTTTGGCTTAGAATTGAAGCATACTCTGAAAAGTTTCCTGAATTTGATGCGGATGCTGTTTACTTTGACTTTGATATGCTCTTTGCAATGCTTTTTTCGTACAACTCCTTATAAAGTGCCATCCACTTGAGAGCTAACTTGTCAGAAGAGAATCTAAAAGTCCATGTTTTTTTGACACTATCCTTGAGAAAGCTGATGTTGATAGTGCTTTCGTCTATCTATGCATGTGTATTAGCCAATACCAAAGTTTCTTTAATGGGTCTTTCACCTTTCCTTTCGAGTTCGATGAGCTTGTCGATGGGTCGAAGGTGCTTGGTGTAGAAGAGAGTGCAGGTGCGATCTTCCATGACTATGAGTCTCTCGTTGAATAATAGTCCTGTTTAACTTTACTTATAAACATTGACATAGAAGATAGTATGTCCTGAGACTGGACTTCTTTGAGATATGACGTTGTATTTGAGAGTGTCCTCATTGAACTCCTGAATATTATCCATCGCCAATAAAGCTATAATATATTGAGAGATACCCGAACCGATAGCTTGGAAAGGCAACTGATCATTCATCAACAAACAATCAACGAAACAAATGAGGAGAGAACAAAATAAATAAAATTATCATGCCTTACGATAATTTATATTTGACTATACTTACTTATGTTCCATAGGGTGACACTCATCCGTGAGCCAGTCAAGATCCTAGAGGACTACAACCCTAGCATCTTCCAACCACACGAGCACCACACAACTCGCTAAGACTATGCCACTGAGACTTTGATTGAGGTTGCCGATGATCAAGATGATCGGGCAGTAAAAGACAGACAAAGGAATGAGCACAACGGGTCCTAGATAACATGCTGGAACAACAATTATCTAAACAATGTCAACATTCTGAAACAATAGTGCTAGAACAACAGAAGGAAGAGAAAGTTCAAGATCAGGTTAGAAAGACAGTCTCTCAAGGAGCCATCTTATCTTGAAAATGCACCCATCACTCCCAATATCTGCCTGTCCATTAAAAAATAAATCAATAAGCTTAGGCTTCCTTTGAGGGAAAGAACCTTCAACTCCGAGCAGTTTGCTTCCTTGACAGTCGAAAAGGAGAGAAGTAAAACTAGGAATTAAATAAAATCAGAGATCATGAGCTGGAAACAGTAAATAACGCCTGTTGGGAAGACCCGAAATAAGGTCAAAAGCTGCTGGAAGTGTCACAACATCATCAGAGATCGAGACGAAAGTAAGCAATACAGAAGGATAAAGAGAAAGGACTTTTACACAATCCAAAATGATGAGGAATGCATCAGTGAGGAAAACATGGGCAAAATGTTGAGAACTAGATCCAAAAATGAGCCAAGAGTCAGTATGAGCAGCCCGAAAGTTATGAACTTGAGAGGTAACTCTATCAAAAGACTGTTCATCGAGTGATAATATTCTACTTTGTCTGTCCTCTTCTCTCATAAATAAAACTCTATCCTCTTTTCTCATAGACAGAACGATAGCACCTTTGTGATTCCTCAATATAATTATATTCGTACATGGAGCTAACTTTCGACCATCAGCATTAAGTCCCAGAAATAAAACCCCCAGCCAAATAATCTCCCAAAGAAGCAATCAGAGGATCATCTCTCAAAAAAATAGAAAA
>Ga0100378_1003249_pt1 | contig 15655 bp, 26 predicted proteins | sample CryGeymeta201502_FD_81535 | JGI IMG/M metagenome (GOLD analysis project Ga0100378, IMG submission 81535) | Groundwater microbial communities from Crystal Geyser aquifers in Utah, USA - Crystal Geyser metaG 2015-02 | ecosystem: Environmental > Aquatic > Deep subsurface > Groundwater | place: USA...
AAATAAGTTATTATTAAGTTTTAAAATATATTACAAAGAAAATTCATAAAAATATATATTAAATATTGTTGGGGATTGGGGATTGGGGATTGGGGATTGGGCAATCCCCAATCCCCAATCCCCAATCCCCATTACCTTATCTATTATAACAAATATAAAAATATAGTCAAATAAAGAAACTAATATTCAAAATATTATTATTATCATTAATAATAAATAATATTAACACCAAATATTATTTATTAATCAATCATTAAAAATTAAATATTATTTATTATGTTAAACAACTAAATCACTTAGCTATCATTGTCTTTCATTATCTTTTATTATCTCCTAGCTATCACTTAAGAAACTTAGTTCTATTTAATTACTTAACTTGTAATTCAATTGATTTTAAATCTACTTTGACACCACTTGCTATTTCAGTTGGCTTTGGTAAACTTTGTAATACTTGAATATAATTCTCAGAGTTTATAATACTAGTACTTCCAATAACTAAGTTATGGTGTAATCTTTTTTCTTCTTTAAGTCTTTCTAAGGCACATATTTCGTTATGAGCTAGTCCTCCTAACATAAATACAATTAAATTTTGGACCTCATCATCGTTATCGTCATCTCCCCCGAACATTCCGGATTTAATAGCTAATTTTTTCTTAGGCTTTTTTAAATTAGTTGGCTCCTCTACGAATGTATACTCACTTGAAGGTAATTCAACATTAGAGCAGGCTTCAACGACACCCTCTATGATTGGGTTAGACCTAAGAGTCTTAAAATTCATTTTGGTCTTAGACTTGAACTCTTTCTCTTCTGTCTTTTTATTAGATTGGGATCTTCTGCCACCTCCTTTGTTTTTGTTTGAGAATGAGATTCCTTTAGAATTGTTAAATAAATATAAAATAATATTATTTACCTAGCCATTCCATATTATAAATAGCTCTCTTTTTCTCATTATCAATTTTGTCTGATATTATATTGAAGTCCTTTTCAGAAATGTCTAAACAAGAGTGAAGTGCGAGCATCAGTCTTACTTTTTCATCTTCTGATATTTTAGTTATCATCTTTGCGAACTTAGCTAATATTTCTTTATTCTTAACTTCTTCTCCGTTATTATTTAAACCAGTAACAATTTCTTGCTCTAGTTCAATCATCTCATAAACACTTTTTTCTTGGTATTTCTATAATAATTTATAGTAAATTAAATACAATAACTTATATAACTTATATTAATATAATTGAAAATATATAGTAGATTATAATTACCTTAGTAATTTCATCAGCAACATTTAAATGAAGACCGAATTTTCTGCTAGTCTCCTTAAACTCCTTCATACCATGTAGAACATCAGCCATTTTTTCAAAGCTTTCTAAACTATCTTTATCTCTTTGTTTCTTAGTAGCATCGCTATCCATAAATCCTTTAAAGTCTTCTTGAAGTCCATTTAATACTTCTGCAATATGTTTATTTTTAAACTTCATCCATACGTCATCTTTTTCTTCTAGCTTATGTTTTTTATCTCTGAATGTAAGAAGGTTATCATTTATTTCGAAAAAATCATATAAAATACTTTCATAACTATAATCATGAAGTAAAGGAGTAGTAGCATCAATACTTCTATCAACAATAAGTAAAACTCCTCTTTTTTCATTGAAAACCTTTGTTTCATAAAAGCTTTTAAACATTCCGTTAATAATTTTTGCTAATTTACTTGTTAATAAGTTTGTTTTTTGAAATTGGACATAAGGATACTCTTTTAAAGAAACACATACAGTAAAAAGTTTTTCAGCAATAGAGTTTAGCATTGATTCTACAATAGGATTTACATCTTTAGATTTTTCATTAACTTGTGTGTATATTTCTAAAGCGTTAGGCATACCTAAATCAAATAGATTGCGATCTCTTAAGAAGTAACTAATATTAAGTTCTTTACAAGTTTTAATTCTCTTAGCTAGATGACTTGTAGAAATTAAGCTATCTAAAAGTTGATCTGATATCCTATGACAGAAAAATAAATGAATTCTACCATATTGTGGGTGTTCTGGATCTGGGAAGTCCTTTTTAATATAATCAATTGAAGATTGAGTTGGGTTAACAAAATAGATACAGTGATACTTTGGAAATCTTTTTCGGCCAACTTCTAAATTCTCTATTGAGATTATTCCTTTTGCAAATAGTTCTGATATTGTTAAGAATGCGCTTAGTATTTTCATTGTATATGGATCTACAATCATCATGAGTAGAGTTCCGTCACCAGCAGATTGTTTAGTTTCCTGAATCATGTCTAGTAATAATCTACTAATTGAGACACTTCGTAATGAGTTATCATTTTTCATCATTTTATTATGTTTAATTAAATTAATTACGTAGTTATTTTTTTATTGGTAGAAAATAATAATAAAAATAGCAAAATAAGTAAATAACAAAATAACAAAATTAACTACAAAATTAGCAGAATCTTAACATATCATAACTCAACTTCAATTAAATACTTAAATAAACCATTTTAATACAAATACTCATTTCAAATTTATTATTATATAATATATAGTATAAATAAAATACTAGATTATTCTATTTATTTATTTCAGCAAATTTATCTAGTTTTCAATAAGTCTCTATTTTTATCAATTCTCTGTTGAAAATCTACTAAAAATACATTATGTAGACCAGCTTTCATGTCGGTAAACTCTGATTTTTTAATATTAAACGGAGGTCTAGGGTCTATAATTTTGGGAATAAACATATCTTTAACTGTTCTCTTTTCATATAATGAAGGTCTTTCAACGAAATGCTAAATAATGAATATTTATTGAATGTTTAATAATAAAGTTATAATTTTACTTTAAATTTTTTAGTATGAGTAGTCAACCATTTGTTATATGCTTCAGGGTGGTTTTTAGGATCGTAGTTATAATCCATTTCTCCTTTTACATGAGGAAATTTCATTTGTCTATTAGTTGGGTATCGAGTGTAGGTTCGTTCAGGCATGACAACGCGTAAGGCCTTCCAGCCGTCTATTACGTCTGGCTGAAATGCAGGGTAATTACTAAATTCTTTATTTATTGGACCCATATCTCTCCATTCATTCTTTTTCTTAGCAACACATTCTGCTCTTAATTCGGTATGAGATTTGGTTCTATTATAATATGTTTTTCTTTTCTTAATTTTAAAAAGATTTTATTATTAAGTTTTTAATTACAATATCTCTTAAAAAGTCTTGTGTAAAATTATTCATAGTACTTCTAAACTCATTTTCATTTCTTGACTTTTTTCTTACAAGATTTTCAATCTTTAATGAAAGGTCACTTGTTAACATTTTTATTGTAATTTTTATAATACAGTTTTAATAACTTAAATATAATAATAAATAAAACCTAATTTGAATTATTGTTCTATAAATAAGTATGAATAAATTATATTATATTAGTAAGAAAAAGTTAATAATTCATAAAAGTTAAGTTTCTTAATAATGACAAAAGAAAGTGTGATAACTTTTAACTGTTTGATAATTAAATTAAATATAATTTTAACTTAGTTGTTAATAAATATATAATTTAGAAACATATAACTAATAATAATGAATTATGAAAATAATAATTGAATTAGTGTACTAAATATTAACAAAAAATTATAAAATTTATATATATTTAATATATACAAATATATGGAAAACCTTGACAAGTTAAAAGAAATTGATTCATTTATCAAAATGTTTCCTAATTTAAAAACAGAAGATGATATAACAGATGGAAAACAATCAAAAAGAACTAAGAAACGAAATAAAAATAAAAATAAGACTAATTCACAAAGCACATTAAGCATGAATGATATTAATTCTAAAATTAAAGAAAAAATGAAAAATATTCGCCCAAAGAAAGATCTTAATAAAGTCCGCAAAAGAAAAAATAAAAAGGAAAGAGAACGTGATAGAGAACGAATTAAAACTGAAAATCCTTCCAGTAAGGAAGTAAGCAATGAAAATAAAGGAACTTCAGTAAAAGTTAATAAAAAAGTCAAAAATGTAATTACAAAAGAACATAGTAAGTCTAAAATAAGTAAACCTAATGGACATAAACCTAACGGAAAATCTACTATAACTAATTAAAGTCTTATTAATTATGTATTCATTTTTATTTTACATAATATTATTTATATAATAACATAAAAATTATATAATGCTTGTTATTAAAATAATTCTTTTTAGACTAAATTATAATTTATTTATGTTAATGAATATTGTTGTAAAATTTTATTATTGAAATATTATTATAAGGCGTGTTGTTTTCCTCACAGGCAGATTGAAGAAGAAAAAGAAGTTACAGAAGACTATACAAACTTTTTTAAAATGAAAGTTCCACAAAAAAGAGAATCAAACGGTGGTTATGCAAGTAGTGATCAACTAACTGCAGTAAAATCGTTTCAAGTTCCAAAAAAATCAATTAAGGAAAATAATCCGATAATAAATCATAATGATAATGATTCTCATTTAGAAAGGTAAAAATTATTTTCTAATAATATTAGTAAGACACATATAATCAATGAATTAGAAAGCAATCAGCATTCCTCAACATTATTATCAAATATTTTAGATGTAATAATAATTTTGGCAGTTTTAAAGTTTTATTTTTATTCACATTACATACTTTTAATATTGTATTATTCTTAGTTTCACTCAACAAATCAAATGTCTGATTTTAACTCAATGAAATATTATTCAGATACAAAAGGTTTTAAGGATGACGACAAATATAATAAACATATACATAAACAGTTAAAAGTTTTTGATCTAAAAGGAAAAATTTTAAATAACAAAGAGATTATCATAACACAAAAAGGAATGATAAACAATATGAGAAATGCAGCTGACGGAAACACTTTCTTTGGGACTGCCCTTCAATATCAAAATGTATTACAATTATTTAACATTTATTAAAGAAAATTTTTCCTACTGACGTGTTAATAAATACATTAAATGACTTCAATGCTTTTTTTAAAATCTACTATGATAAAGGTAAAGATTATATTAATTATAATACAATTAAATAATATAGATGAAGACGCTTTCTTTATTAATAATGAAAATAAACATGATAAAGTCTCAATGATCTATGTAAAATTGGAAGACAAACTACCAATTTCAAAAAGAGTAATAATCTCATTAGGTGATATACATGTATCAGCTGATGTTGATCCTATGTAATTGAGAAATATTAATATAACATTATATCTAATAAATCAATATATCTACCTACTTAATTCTATTTAATTTACAGAACAAAAGCATTAAATTTGGAGTTTTCAGAACCTGGTAAACTTAGACAATTAGTATTTTCAAAAGAAAAATACAAAGTAGTAAGATTAGGGAGACACAAAAAACTTGAAGTAGAATTATCTGATAATTGGTTTTCAAGGATACATACTTTATTTATATATGATAATGAAAAACATGAATGGTATGTTCAAGATGGAATCGATGGAAAAAACAGCACCAATGGAACATGGTATGATTAGTTTTATATATTTATATTATTAATTATATTTAATTGAGAATAAATCAAACAATTGATAAGTTAATATAATTCAGATAATCACTAATAACATTTAACATTTTCTTAACTAATTCACTAATTAAATATAGGATTTACTTAACAGACGCATGGAAAATTAATCATAATCAAATAATGCGTATCGGAACGAATTTTATTTGTATCCAAATAGACAATAAAATGAAATAAATCAATTTATGTAGAAGAAAGGGTAGAAGCTTAATGTAATGTATTGTTGGTAGCATAATTTAATAATATACTATATCATTATATATACATATATATTTTAAACATGTAATTTTTATTAATTTGTGCTATATATTTTTATATGTATATTATTTATAATATTATTCTTAATTTTATTATATTATTTATAATATTCTTTATTGTATTGTAACTTAAATAAATTAAAATTATTAATATTTAAATAAATAATAAATGTTTCAATTTGGTCCAAGGATAGTAGATAAAAAAATTAGATACAGAGACGAAGAACAAAGAAAGTAATTTACACTAAAAATATACTAAAACATAATAATGTTAACTTATTTACTCATCTTATACTTAACTAATTCTTAATACTTAATTAATACTTAACTTAACAAATTAAAAATAGTAAACTAACTTACAATTTCAACACAGATAAAAGAGTAAAAAAAGGACACAACTTCGGAGTTGTTTATGTAACATCACAAGTTCCAGAAGAGCAAGATGAAGATCTTATGATAAGACAAGGAAAAGATACTTCTCAAAATAAATTATATGTATATAAACAATTAAAGCTTTAAGAATAAAAATTACTCAAACATTGATTTATTGGAAAGTGATATACCTGAACCAGTCGAAGGTAGACAACACGCAAGTGTAGACGCTGTTAAAACTATAAAAATTCTACCTAAGCCAATAACCTTTGAAAATAAAGTTCAAACTGATGAATTTATTGATTGTCCAGTAAATATTAACTTGTTAATCTTATAATATTAAAATAATTCCAATTAGCAAATCCCACTTTTCTGGCCTAAACAAGACGGAGTTGATAAAGCTACACAAATTGTTGAAGGAGACTTATTTGACTTTGATAGAGAAATTGAACCTATACTTAATACACTTACTACTAAAATATTAGATGAAGCAAGAATGGAAGTATTAGAAGAAGACGAAATACAATATAAGAATTCGAAACAAAGATACTTTGAAGAAATAAGAAACAGAGAATTGATGGAAGTTCAACGTCTTGATAATGCAGAAATTAGAAGAAATCAAGAAACAGTAAGTTGTTTAAACAATTAAACAAACGCTTACTTATTAATATTAATATTCTTTAGGAAAGAAGATTAACCCAACAAAAAGAAAAAATTACTTTAAATATTACTTATCAAAAGAAATTATTTGCAAGAGTAACCGCTAAAGACTTCCTAAAGACTCTTAAAGTTGGATCATTATCTCATTTAGAACAAACTAGAGTATTTAAAGACCCTACATTTAATCAATATTATTTAAAACTCATACCTCACTTCTATCAAAAAGTTGATTCGTTAACAAATGAAAACAATATTGTAATTGAGAAGGTTAAATGTAAATATTACAATATAAATTCAATAATTTTCTTCTTTAGCAACTGTACAAAACTTAATTGTAAGCAATAAGTCAAAAGCTCATAAACAAAGCTTACTAAATGAAATAAAGAGAAAGAAAGATATTGAAAACAATAAAAAACTTGAAGTAAAGAGGAAAGCTGACTTAAAACAAGAAAAGATAAATGCTATTCTTAAAAAGAGAAAGAGAGATGAATATGAAAGAATTAAAAAAGAATTTTATGAAGATGTTGTTAAAGCATACGAATATATTGATGAACCTGTAGATGTGTATAATTTCAATAGTTATTACCAAATGAATAAAAAATATGGTAAGAATTATTATATAATTATATTAACTAATTAATAAAAGCATGTCTTGTTGGAGGATATATTGGACAATTTACAATGCTTATTACGTTTATAAATCAAAATTATGGTGATATTATCACAAATGAAAAGGTAAACATGTTTAAATAATTATAGCTTGAAAAAATACTTGAATTATTCTTACCAAAAATGCCTAACTTTGTACTATTATACTTCCCTGAAGACTTAGAGAAATTTAAAGCGCTCGACCCAAATATAGATTCTATTGAAAAGTGTATAAAAACTGAAGAATCTGTATATGTAAGTTGATAATAATTTACTATTTTACTTAATCTTTAATTAATCTTTTTTAATTTAGGCTAAAGTTTCACAAAAATTAGCTCAAAATATATTAAGACATGACGACATCCTCGACAGAGTTTTCGATGAGTTCGATCATGAAGTTGATTATAAAAAGAACTACACTATGTTCATTGACGAATTCTTCAAAATTATACACAGACCAGAATTCCCAATAGAGAAATTAACATTTTTACTAAAGGACACAAATACAGTTAGAGACACTTACGATGGTGTTATTCACTTAAATATTGAACCAGCCGAGAGACCAGGAAGAAGAGAAGCCTTAGCCAAAATAGAAAAAGAAAGAGATAAGGAAAAAGAAAGAATATTAAAAGAGACTAAAAAAGGAGCTCAGCCTTCAGCCCCCAAAATTGTATTTGATGTCGACTGGTCTGAGAAAATTGTTATTATGCCTACTTTAACAGAAAAGAAGATGGTTATATTCAAAAATATACCGTTTGGAATTATGATGAGAAACAATATTTTAGAATGTATTTACTTACATGCAAAAATTGATTCTGAAACAGAAACCAAAGAAGCTATTAGAGCCAAAATAGAAGAATTTGTAAATTCCATTGAAAATGCATGTATTAAAAAGTTAAAAGCTATTGATAATTTGGAAGAGTTTACATATGATATTTCAATAAATTAAAAGAATAATGCTTTTATATTAAGAAAATTTTATTAAAGATTAAATAAGATTATTTAAAGATAAAATATATATTTAATTACTATTACATAAATTACTACTAATTTTTACTCTTTATATATAGTTTATTCTGTTAATAATTTAATAAATATTTATATTTCGTTGTTTTGCTCAACTTTTTCTCCGTTAATACTGAAGAATTTAGGATAGCAATTCCAATTTTCTCCTTCAATATTATACGATTTACATGCATTAAAAGGAGGATGATAAATATGTAGAGTAACTGCATCTTCAATATCAGACATATTAGAAACTCTATGATATCCCATACAATCATGCATCCAAGCAATGTCACCTTTCCTTACTATATTTCTTTCTTTTAAAACTAATGATTTATCATCTTTGTTTTGTTCATACCTAGTTTCTTCTAATTCTCCAGAAAGTCCAACAATAAAACAGCCATCACAAGGGTGATTATGAATTTGAGATTTGCAGCTTTTTGACCAGCATAAAACTAAAATTGAGAAATCATCATTATGGATAACAGCGTTTCTGGTATATGTTCCATCAACGAAAAAGCAATATTTTGACCAGTCAAGATCTTGTAAAGAGAGTCGTTCGAGCTCTAATTTAATAGCATCTCTCTTTTCCTCAACCGTTTCGTTAGATAAAATAGCCTCAGTTATTGTCTTTTCAATATTTTTAATACCTATCATTTATATATTATAATTTATGTTAAGAAATTTTAATTAATAATTCCGTCACTTGTTTAAATTTACAGTAAAATTATTATCAAACTTACAAAAATTATAATAAAATTAAATTATAAAAGTAATATAATATTATATTGAATAAGAATAAATGTTCTTAAATCGTAGATGTATTTCATTTTCAATTATATTAAATTAAAATATGATAATTGTTTAAATATGTCAAGTTCTCTTTATAATTCTTTATATACATATTAATAAAAAAGCTCAGTTCATTAAATAATATATACTTAAAAATCTTAAAAATTGTATAGCATCTCATAACAAATAACATAAATAATTATAAATATAATATAATATTATAGTATTAAATAATGAACTTAAAAATAATAACTAAACTATAAAATTAAAACAATATAAAAAACTATAATATAAATGAAAATAAAGAGTATAAATAAATTTTAAGCTGATTGATTGTTTAAATTATTTACTTAAGCTGAATTTGAAAACTCTGATAACTCCGTCGCTGAATCCGGCGAATAAGTATTGTTCTAAAATTTAAAAATATTTATTTACTACTAGCATCCCAAGCTAAAGAGAGGCATGATACGTGTACTTCGGGTTGGAATTTAAAGATATCGCAATTATTCTTAATATCTCTGATTAATAATCCTTTTCCTGAGGCGATTGAGATGACGCTGAAGAATTTAGTTTCGAAACTTAATCCGTTTAAGTGAGTTCCGATTTCGATAGTTTGTTTAAGAGTATCTCCATCTTGTCCGGCTCCCATATTCCAAATTTTAACACTTCCGTTTTTCTCTCCTACGAATAAGAATTCTCCTTCATCGTCAGTAGCCATAGAAACAACTGCATAGTCAATAGCTCCGATTCTTCTTTGTAAATTATATTCTTTTTGGTCGAAAATTCTGACTTTGTTATCCCAACTTCCTATTAAAATTAGTTAAATGAAACCAATTACTAATAAAATATGTATTAATTAAATAGTTTTATAAATTAACTTACCAACAGCAACAAAGTTTTCTTTTCCTTGTTTAAGGAGAGTTAATGAACTGACCCATCCTGAGAAGTCAGTTGATGTATGTTTGTTTTCTCCTTTAATATTCCAAATTCTCATAGTTTTATCCATGGCTCCGGAAATGATCATTCTGTTATCGTTTGCAAAACATGAAACTAAGACGTCTTTTGAATGTCCACTAAATAATTGTTTAGTTTTAAATGTATTTAAGTCCCATAATCTAAGAGTTCTATCCCAACTAGATGAAATTACAAAGTTATTGTCTTTTGAGATATTAACAGATGAAACGAAGTGAGAGTGTCCTTTTAAACTTCTTAAAGGTTTTCCGACTTTTTTGTCTGCTTTTTTAACTTCTTTATCTGAGCTGTCGTGTTGAACTTCTTCATTTTCAAGATCAAGATTCCATACAATAAGTGTTCTATCTCTAGAACCTGAAATAAGAAGGGGATAATTATTAGCATCTTGACCAACTGTTAAGCTAGTAATCCAACCGTTATGTCCTTACAGTTTATAAATAGATGCTTACCATATAGGGATCCGATACACTCTACTGTGATGTTTTCAGCCATTTTAGATATAAAATATATTAAATAATAAAATTTAATAATAAATAACTTTGTTAGTAAAAGTTATGTTTAACTTTATTTATAATATTATATGATTAAGATTAAGAGATTATTTATTAATGAAATATGAAAATAATTCATAATATTAACAACTAAATAAACAGTTACTTAGTTGATTAACTTATACACTATAGAAACTTAATGTATTTTATCTCATTGCCTCTTTATTATGTGTTCCTTAATAAATCTATATTATTTATAATAAACTCATATATTTTATTAAATTTTAATAATTTTTTATTTTTAAATTATAATAATATAAATGATGAATATTGAAGAAAACAATTCAGAAATTGATAATAATATTTATCAGAGAGTAAAAGAAGAAAACGCTAAAGCTATAAAAATATCCTCTGCAAGAATAAATAACTCTTCCAAAAAACGACAGTAAATATATAGATTATAACTTATTAAATATTATTAAAATATATTAAATTCCACCTTATATATTATATTAAATATAGTCTTCTAATAGTCTCAAATCAAAATACAAAGCAATTCCCACATGATTTTTTCCAAGTAAAAGAAAGAGAAATAAGATCTGGTGATGCCGGAGAAAGAACTAAAAAGAACTTAGAAAATTCTGATTATTTTGATAATTCTAGTAGAAAGTATGATAAGAGTAGTGATAACCTTAACCAAAACCTTAACCAAAATCTAAATATAAACGTAAACCCATATAGTTTTATTAAGCCTAATGCAAAATCGTTTTTTCAACAAGGAAAGGAAATTGGTTCTGTGTCTGGCTTAGCATCAGGACCTTATTCGGGTGCAAGCACAATCTCCGATAAAAGTAAAAGTAAAAAAGTAATGGTTCAAAGTAAAATAAAACATTTAATCATTAAACTTACATAATAGATAATAAGGACACAACACAAAATATGTTTGATAAATATTTCCCTCAGCCGTCATCGTTAAAATATAATGTTATTTCACCTAGTAACCATATTGGAAATGATATGAATATTATACCAGAAGAAGATGAAAAATCAATATATAATATTACTGGTAAGAAGAACTTTGATTTTAATCATTCGTCGACGTATGATAATTCTGGATCAAATGTTGTTGTATCTGTTGTGGAAAAAAAGAAGATTGAGTTAACTTCAAATAAGCCTATTAAATTTTCAACAAATGATAATACAAGTTATAATAAGAGTGAGGTAAGATAAACAATACTAAATATATAATTAATACATATTAAATTGAATTTACTGTAATCTAATCTAATATTAGAGTAAAGAGAAACAAAAATTAGTTGATAATACCAACAATAAGAATGGTAATATAATTAATAAGAGTGAGATTGAAGTAAGCCCAAATAAAAAACCGAATTTTGCAAAAAGCATGAAAACAAAACAGATAAGTCCAAATTCAAAGCAATATAATTCAGAAGACAACAACAAAAGTAAAAATAAATTAAAAAGTAACAATACAAGTGCCTTAGTCAATAATAACAATAACTCTAATAATGCAAATGAACAGAAACCACAACTAAAAATAAACACTAATGAAATAAACAAACCAAAGTCATCAGAAATGAGCAAATCTATTAATAATTTACAACATGTGGCCCAACTTTCACCTGCTGAAAGCAAAAATCCTGAAAATACTTTTAAATTTCCAATGCAAAGTATCATTGAAGAAAAGGAAATAAATAATATAAACAAAGGAGTAAAGAAAGCAAAAATTAATATACAAGATATACAAACTAATAATGAATTAAATAAGCCTAAATATAAACAATCAAATCCACTACCAGCAGAGCAGAATATAAAAGGAATAATTAATGATAAACTTACAAACTTAACAAACACAAATTCAAAATTTTATTCTAACAGAGAACTTGGAGTTAAAAATGATTTAGAAGAATTAAGAGAATTGAAAGAATTAAATCCTTCTAAAAATATCAATATAAATAATATTAATAACAACAATAAGAATTCATATGGGATTAACAATAATAGAACTTTATTTAAACAATGTAATGTAGTCGATAAAAACTCATCAGCGATTGTAAAACTTCCAATAATAAATTCTAATCGATCAGGAAGTGGAGGCGGTAAAATTAACCTTGATATAAAAAACATACTAAATGAATGTGGAGAATACAAAGAAGATCCAATTATAAAAAAGAAACTAAATAATATAATGAATGATATAGTAGAAATAAATAAGGTAATAACAACAAAAACAAATAATAACAAAAGAATAAAAATATCATCTGCGCCAACTCAGCCTAATACAGCAGATAATCAGGACGGAAGCGGAAATGACGAAAAAATATTTACGTTTTCGAAGTTTCCCCAGCTGAAAGAAATTGAAAAGGGTAGAAAGATATCAAAAAATGCTGAAATAAATCTTAATAACTTTAATACAAAGAAATTTGTTAAAGCTGAGACATACTTATCAAAGGATAAAGTTCCTATAAAAATAAAAAATGATCAGTTTAAGCTAGATACAAATAGTCAAATAATAAAATACAATCAAAAAGTAATAAAACTAAAGTAAAATAATAATTACAGAGTAGAGAAATAGAGCAGTAAAGATTCTCCTCTGATTCCTTATATTGTAAATTAAATAATAATTAATTTAAACAGTATTATTAATAATAATATTATAATTATTAGTTATAAATGAATTATATGTATTCATATTTCTTTTATATTTAAAATCTAATATTATTTAATTTAGTTTAACTATCTATTTAATTAAAGATTAAGAATTTAATATAATTTAACGACAACAGATAAAAAAAATCATTGTAATGAAGATTGTATTAACCTAATATAATCATTATTATAATCTTTTTTGTTAATCTTCATTAATCTTAACTATTATCTGTAAGCAAATAAGGTTCTGAATTGTTTGTATTCTTAGCAAGAAACTTGTTTTTAGAATAAAAAGTTTGTAATGTCATATTCTTAAAAGAATATTTTGATTTATTCATTTTATTTTCTTTTTCAACATTATCTGATATTGTTTTCATTTGTTTTCTAAACATATTATCAAATACAAAATTGATTATTTCATTATTGGTTAAGAAACTTTCTAATAACTTACTAATAATTTAATAAATCTAATTTATGCTTACGATTTATCTGCTGTTTTAAAATTATCAATAGTAATATCTTCTATTGTACTTTCATATTTATAATTGCTTGTTTTTGAGCTATTAAGTAAATTGTTGACTGCATATTGAGACCTATATGATTAATAAATGATTATAAATGATTAGTTAAGTTAATTTTATAGAAAGTAATTGATGTAGGTCTTTAATGTATATAAGTAATATAATTAACATTTATTTTTACTTATTTCCATAAATTAATGTTGCTTTAGCTTTTCTGTTTAAAATTTCTTTCTTAGTAGATTCAACACATTCTTGGAAGATTTTTTCAGAATTTGATCTTGATTGTTGTAGTCTAATTATTTCTAATGAGAGTTTGCTATTTTTCATTTTTTCAGACTTAAGATCACTCTTTAGCTTATTAAGAACATGAAAGAATTGCTAACGAAAGTTATTTAGTTATTTAAGTATACTTAAAGTATTAATGTAATAATTGTTTGAAATATATAATATGTATTTTTATGTATTTATATTATTTTATATGAATTTTGTAAGTTATTAAACTTACTTTTTTTAAGTTTTCTATCGTTGGGTCATGTGAAAATAAATTAGCTTTATTTTTTTCTCCTTTACTCTCAAGCCATGTTTCTAGATCAACACTATCTTCATTTTTAATTAAAGTTGCCATTACATCTTCTTTGATGCTTTTTTCCACTTTATCTTTTATACTTTTTTCTACTGAAACTGCAGTTGTTTGTCGTATTTTAGAATCTATTGATTTATTTAGTTTATTTATTTGTTCGGTATTAGATAAATTTCCAAGATTTGTATTTATATTTAAGGCAAGTTTAGCATCTTGAAGTTGGTTTTCTAGATTTTTAATTATTTGCATATTTTGTTCTAATTCTATTAATAACTTTTTATTCACTATCTCTGACTTTTTCCATTTATTTTGTAGTATTATTATTTCACTTACTTGTGTTTGATAATCATGCCCCAGAGTTTCAAGACCAGTACTTAGATCTAAATGAAAATAATAGAATAAGAAATAAAATCAGTATAAACAATTTAATTAACAAAATCAATAAAACAATTCATTACCTTTACAATATTGATTTAATCTTATAGATTCATTTTTAAAAAAGTCTCTTTCTGTCATTATCAATACTATATCTTCCTTTTTACGTTTCATTTTTTCTGATTGTTTTATAACATCAGTTTCTCTTTTAAAATCACTTCTAACTTTATTCATAAATTCATCAAATGTTTTAATATATTGAATATGATGTTGTTTAACTACATTGTTAACTGTATCACCGAAACCCTAAATAAATAATAGTTATAATTGTTAATGTTATAGTTTCTATATTAATTATTGAAGTAGTAGTTATTATATTATATAAAGTTAAATACATGTATGTTCTCTTTTATTTGTACAAATTTTTTATTAATTGCATCTGCGTTAGTTAAGCCAAGACTTACAAGCTTATCAATTTTGGGTAGTGGTTCATTTGATGTTGAGTAGTTTATAGAAATGTTTGAATCGTCTAATGAATCATGGTCGTTATTATTTATGTTATTATTCATTTTATTTATTAATCAAATACAATAATAATTTAAATAATATAGTTTTTTCATAAATTGTGTTAATAATTCATATTTTTATATTATGTATAATTATTATCTCATTATTTTATTTAAATAGTAACTACACTTTATTTTGTGTATTTACAATTAAAAATAAGAATAGTTAACTAAATTCATTAAATAACTT
>Ga0100378_1003252_pt1 | contig 15643 bp, 20 predicted proteins | sample CryGeymeta201502_FD_81535 | JGI IMG/M metagenome (GOLD analysis project Ga0100378, IMG submission 81535) | Groundwater microbial communities from Crystal Geyser aquifers in Utah, USA - Crystal Geyser metaG 2015-02 | ecosystem: Environmental > Aquatic > Deep subsurface > Groundwater | place: USA...
AACCCCATCCCCAAATGAATCAATATCAATGTAGATTCAAAAAATCATTTGATTGTTACAGAATGAACGAATTATTCATTTTCAAGTTTAGAAGCTGATAGAGCATCTCCCTGGCCCAAGTATTCAGCTACATTACCACAAAGGACTACAGCAGCTGCTAACAAAGCTGATAACATCGGGATCATTATAACTGTTAATTTGATCATCTACTTTTCAGACTCAGAGATGAATTCGTTTTACCCTGAAAAGCAAGACAGTTGAGCTATAAAGAATATGATGATTCCTGCTGATATTTTATCCAAAAAACTGTAGATACCAAACACAATGGCTCCTGATTCAGATTTGCTGCCAACCACGTCTGAAATCAGATTGATTCCAGTTGTTAGAATGAGAGATTGAGAGAAGCCAATAAATATAGCTAAGAAGTAAATCCAGTTTCCATTTGAACTATCTAACAGATACAATAAACCCAGACTAATAGTGGAAATAATTGTTCCTGCAATTAGAGAATTTTTGCGACCGATTTTCATGTAAAAAGTAGATATTTTGGCACTGAGCAGGCTGGAAGAGAAGTAGGTTATTAGAGGAACGAGGGCCACGGAAAATGGAATCGTGTCAGAATTCCCTTTTTTGTCTTGTAGCTAGAGAACATAGATAAGGTAGAAAGGAACGAAAGTTCCAAAAATATTGCTGTTGAGTCTAACACACATGTAGCATATACCAAATATATAAAATTTAGGCTTTTTGAGCCAGTATCCGAGATTGATATGCTATTTTGTGTCCTCCAAGATAGGAGCATCTTCAACTTTGCTGTCAGCTTCGTCAGTAGATTCCGTGACACTTTTACTGATGTATCTGTCAGACTCAACACAATCCTGCTCGGGGTTGACCTGTTTCATTTCATTTTATCTTTTTCGGGCAAGTGTTTCTTTGAATTTTAGCTTTTTCTGCAAACATACAGCCACCAAATTTTTCTATCTGACCTCAAACAAAAAGAAGGCGCTACTGGCCAAGCCAACAGCAATCACAATATAAGAAATCAGTTTGTACTATCTTTCTTTATTGGTCATCAAATAAAAGACCGACAATCCGACCAATAAAACCACTAGATTGGCTAGGAAGGTGAAACTATTGCGTATGTTGTTGAGTCGATCCTGAATAAATCCAATTTTTTACTCTTCTTTTTCGAGAACAAGTCAGAGATGGCACCAGACTCATATGGCTTATTTGAAGACATGCCCATCCAATATTGAATACACCAGGAAAGATAGCATAATACAGATACTCATAAGCTGGAACTTAGCTTCTGAATGGATTGAATATAGGAATAAAGCACAGCAATATGGTCAACACTCCAAAAACATACCAAGGTGTTCTTTTCCCTAAATCAGATCCAATCTTACCGTATTTAGTGTCGTATTTGTCAGAATAGTAGCCTGCGATTGGTGTGGTAATGCCATCGAAGAACTGTCCAGAAAGAAGAGCTATTGGAGCCGCTGATGTTTTTACGACTGTTTGCAAATAGAACAGCAAGTAGTTAAACCAACACGCTGCCGTGAGATCGTTGAGGAGGTGACCCACTCCGTAGGCCCAAAATTGCCTAGGAGTCAAGCCATCGAATTTCTGGCTGACTATAGAACTTTCCTACTTGAATCCCTTTGGTTAGCTGATCATAATAATGTAGTATTATGATCAAAGAGTGAACATTATACATCTTTGAATGTAATGAGATGATCGAGCCTCTGATGAAAAAGTCCACAAAAAGTTGCCTGAAAAAGTGAACATCTATAAGCCTGAATCTTCTAATGTTCAATACAAATTCTAACTCATATAAGTGAAAATGTTTCCCGAACAACTAGTAAATCTCAATCTCGAAATCAGTTGCATAGCAAAGCACGAAGTAATGAAAATAAACTACCACCTTTCCGAAATCAACAATGAAATAATTCTTGAGAAATATGACACGATCAAAAGAGAAAGAACTGTGACAGGTATCAGTGGCACCTTCCCGGCATACTTGTTCAACCCCAGTATTTGTTATGATGAAGTTCATCATGCTATTATTGTTTCTGGAGGTGTGAACAGTCGTAGTTAAGACACAAACGATCTCTATGTAGTTGACCTCGAAACCATGAACAGTGGAAAAGTCAGCTAGCTTGGGTTAATAAGACCTGATGGCAGGCACTCACATGCTAGTATCATGAAATATCCTTATCTTTATGTCTTCGGAGGAAACTCAGAACCGAAAGGGCTGTTAAACGATTTATGGGTGTTCAATTTTCAAAATTTTGAATGGACCGAGCTTTTCATCAGCCATCCGATAGAAAAAAGACACTATAGCTCTATTACCTTGAAAGATCAATAACTATACATTCTTGGAGGTTTAGATTCTTAAAATTACATAAAATAAGTTTGTCAAGAGTGGATAGATGATCATTTCATCAAGTAGCTCGTCAAAGTCAACCTCAAACCTTTCTTGGAGGAAGGAAATAATTTTTTAAATGGATCTCTGGTAGCCAAATTCCCAGAAAAAGTATTCATATACCCAGACGTGAGTATGTCCTTTCATGGAGAAGATATTATTTTGGTGACAATGCATCATGTAAGCATGTTCAAGGAAATGAACTACTATCGAATGCACTTAACTATCAACAGTGACTACAAATAATAGTGGATCTTCAAAAGGCATCTTTGCCACTACCTATAAATTCCAGAATATCCTTATCTTATCCAAAACTGCATTCTGGTTGTCAATCCGCATGAAAATAGCAATATACTATGCTCAAGATTTTAGGATTTGCACGAGTAAGATGTATATCTCCCTCGAATGCCAAAACTTAGTGTAGATTAATATATGAATATTGAGTAGGATCGATTCTACAGTCGTAGAGGAAACCGGCAAAGCTATGTATTTAGTCCAAATGAATTGAGAAAGGATCCATTCAAGGTTGTCAAATTAAAGAAAAATATATATGACCAAATGAAATATATCCTTCTGAGCTCCGAATAATTTGAAATTCTGGTTTCCGAAGTAGTTTAATCCTTAAATGAACCTCCTATCAAACTTCAATTTCCTTTGAGATCTATCCGATTTGCAAAACAGCCCCTCATTGCCTGCAGCCCATACTTCAAACAGCTCTTCGTAATTGGACCAAATCTTCTGGAAGTTGACATGAGGATCAATGAAACAACAGCAAAAATGGATCTTAAACTTTTAAAACTATTTTACATTTATATCCACTGTCAAAAAGTCGTGCTTGAGGATAGCATGAGTCTCGATTCAATAAAGACTCTAATTGAACTGGCTGATTACTATATGTTGGATGACCTTCTTCGTGGATGCCAGCAGTACATAATCGATAGAACAACCACTCATGAAAAGATGCTTTTATTGAAATACAGTTTGTCTTGCAGAATTACACAACTTCAGGACTCACTTGCTCTCAAATTATTGTAAATTTTATCTGGAGCAGGTATGTTGCTGACGCTAATGAACATATAAGGATTTCCTTAGATACTGTCAAAGGTATACAAACAGAACACTTATTACCTACAATGCAAGCATCTAAAAATGCGTGATATTATGAAAGTTGTTTTAAGCAGAGTCAATGAATGATCAATAACATCCGATATACTTAAAATTCAAAGCTAATCAGAATCATTTTACTTCTTACTTTGGTTTTGCTTCTTACTTGTTCTCGTACTTACTCACAATGTTCTTAATATCCTCGAACTACTTGGCCTTCTGCTTGGGGCACAGCGTTTCAACAGCCTTCAACATCTTCCAGTACTTATTGTATATCTCTTTGCCTTCTAGATCGGCACTATCCTTGAGAATCTTCTTCAACTCAGAAGTAAACACATAGCCTTCGATAGCTTCTCTTAGCTCATCGCCACTGAAAAATTGCTAGTCAGGATGGAATTCAAAGTGGATATCATAATGTTGGATGTGAGTTTTGCCGTCAGGATCGTCATACTTCAGGTAGACCTGTCCGTCAAACGTAGATCCCTTTTGAGGCCTTTTGATCTTGATAAGAATAAGTCCACCAACAGTATAGACAGTATCTCCATGAATTTATATTTCAGAAGGGAAGCATGACTTCACTTTGGTCACGGTCCAGTAATTTCCTATTGCCTCTTTTCTATACTGCTCGACCTTGTCTGAATCAGGGGTTCCAAATACTTCAATTCCAGCAATATCGTCTGATTGAATATCAAGATTAACATTGCTTGCTGATGGGAAAAAGCCAAAATCAAAAGTTTCAAATACATACTTTTGGATGTCCTCCTGATTGACCGCACAAAAATAGTTGAACCCTTTGATCTCTTTGAATGCCTCACAAGCTGAGGACTGAAAATCAGTTGAAATACCAATGATCGAAGTGTGAATGTGGTGTTGATTAGCAGCTTACTCAATAATAGGTCCTTGCTGAGAAATGCCTTCATCACAAACATCAGTGAGCATGATAACTCTGTTTTAACATTTATCGCCTTCGTGTGATTTGATCCATTTCTCGAGAAGCTCGTTAGATTTAGTAAAGCCATTTATAATGGTAGTTCCTCCACATGATCTGATTTGGTCAAGTCTCTCATAGATCTAAGAGCTAAGATTTTTTTTTAGCATGGGCTCGAAGATCACCTGAGCAGAGTTATTGAAGGTGACCATTCCTATCGAGTCATTAGGCTTGAGTTTTCCAATCAACATTTTTATAGCTTCAATCGAGAGCTGAAGTCTTGATCTTTTCTAATTATTGTTAGCCACTCCACCGAGTCCTCCACTCATTGATCCTGAGATATCCAAGCAAATAACTAAGTTCAGTTTTGTTCCTTCATCTCTATCTTCACCATCAGCTTTTCCTTTGAGGAAAAGAGCCAAGTAATCATTGATTGAGTTATCTTGCTGGCTGTCGACGAACTGGAAACGAGAGTAGCCGTAGTGGAGGTCAAGAACCTTATTTGTTTTGGGTCCCACATTGTATTTGATTTCATTGAAGAGACCCTCGTATGTCAGGTGAGTGTGGGGTGGAAGTAGGCCAGCTTTAAGACTGTTGGTAAAGCCAGAAACGTTTCTGGCTCCCATCATTGCCATCATTGATATGGTTGGAAGTTTTTTATTATATAACCTGAGCTGATTCGCTCTGTTATAGGATAGCATTCGGGTAATTGCCGATAGCATCAAATACGAAAGTAAAAATAAACTTGTAAAACTTTCACAGGCTAGAATAAATGATGAGAAAAAACAGACATCGAACTTCTTTGATTATTTTATTAAATGTGAGCCCTTCTTTTTCCTCAAATAAATTTCCTCTGATTCCTAACAAATTCTGATGATATGATTTTAGCAAATATCGAATCATAGATCTGCCTCTTGTGTATTATTTCCTTGAGCTCGATGGACACTATCTTTATCCACAACAATAATCTTGGGGTTTCTGAGGCTGGCAAAATACAATTTGTCATGTTTCTCTACAATCGTAGTAACAGAGTGATACTGGTCAGTGCTTCCAAAAATGTACTCTTTGATTTTTCCAGTCTTGGGATCAAGCTTTATTCCTCCTGCTATTTTTGGAGTCAACATTTCCAATAATTTTTCAGGCATATACATTAGATACTTTCTCTTTGCAGGTTGAGTATTGATCTGCTCAATGTCTGGATCTCTAACGCCTGGAAAGCCAACATATAGGTCCCCCTCCTAGTTGAGGTCCAGATTGTCCGGATAGCCGAATAGATTGTCAACGATCACTTATTTTTGAGCTCCGTCTTGGTAAACTGTAATTCTTGATATGGTGTGATGGGTCAATTCCGAGAATATTATAGACTGTGATTCTTTGTCAAAGACTATCCCATTGGGGTAAGCCAAACCAGACAGAATGACCTTGGTTTCTTTGGTCTTCAAGTTGTAAGATATGATTCTTCCGCTTTTTCGCTTCATGATCAGGTCCTTTCCTGTTCTTCTTAGTTTGAAGGTCGAGCAGTCAGTAATGAAAATAATTTGTTTCTCCTCATCTATACACAAATTGTTCATGGCGGGAATAGCTTTTCCATCGATTTATCTCAGAAGATATGTCACTTCCTGAGAAAGAAGGTCAAATTTAACCAAGCCTTTTTCCTCAGTGACATAGTACAAAGTTCGGTCATCGCTGGTAATGATAAGACCTGCTATCATGCCAGAATCGTTATGCTTGTGCATGATATTTATTTCGCCAGATGTAGCAATTTTGACCAGTGAGCCATCCTCCAAACCAGTGTAGATAGCTCCATCGTTGCTGACAGCTATATCCTCGTGATTGTAAAGTTTGATCGGATCTGTGTATATCTTAGCATTTTAGAAGAGAGCAGGATTGACGTGTTGTTTATATGTTGTATCAACCTCCCCAAACAAAAGGTAAGGAGCCTCGTATTTCATGTAATCTTCAGGCCAGAGAATCCGCTCATAGGCGATCCATCCAACCAGCATCAGCACAGCAACAGCTGTAACTTTAAGTATGGCATCTATCATATCTGGGTACTTTTTGTGAAATAAAAGTAGGATAACAAAGGGTAATATTGCAAAAGATAGCATAATTAATATACTGTCAGAAATGAGCTTGAACTACTACAGGCAAAGAGTGGCTTCCCTTGTCGATAGGATCAAATAATCTTTCTAACTGGAGGATGACCATTAGGAACTTATCCCCAATCGATAGGCTGTTCTTACATGGATCGCTCAGGAACAATCTATGAAGAGAGATCAAATCGAAAAGTTTAATAACGAGACTGGCTTGAAAGGGTTGCTCAACCTTACAGGATTGAACAACTCTAGACTCAAGGAAATGGATGAAACTTAAAAACATCTGAATAAGCTCAAATAAATCTTCAAGGGATAAACTTTCTAGTTTAAAGAGGAGGACCTCTAGAATCTCGAAATTCCACCGGAAGTCATGAAAAGTATCAACTATCTCAAAGGCAGGCGTTTCCCTAAATAATATTTCGGCATTGTAAGTTGTCCATTGATGAAACGATGCTTTATCAAATCAAAGGAAAGTTATGACAATTGTATAACAAGAGAGGTCATCAATTAGATGAAATGCGTCAATTTAGGTTCATAGTCAGCACATGTCATTCACTATCAAAGATACATGATTGAACATCTCTTCAATCACCTCTTCAATAAAGATAACGAACTCACGGTTGTCATGAAGATCAATATCGATAGCAAAAATAATGATAAAATGATCGAAATTTATTGCTGCGTTTAGGACCTGTCTGAAAAACCACAGCAATATTTATCACTTGAACAGTTAAAGGAAGATAGTGCAACAAAAGGGCTTTATATCGAGGAAGGGAAGGAAAAAATTGAACTCAACGTTAATATTTTTCAGGCCTTGCTGAGTATGCTATCTATTATGTAGCCCAATTGCTTCTGGTGCCCGTCCAGACAATTGTATCTGATTATGTGATAACCAAGGATAAAAAAGGAATGGAGATCAGAAAAATGCATACCGATAAAAATTTTGACATTTTCCACTACATGAAAGAGCATACTTCCCTTAGAAATCCACTTACATTCTTCAGAGATTTCATTAGATATCATGAGCTCGAAATCGAAAAACTAAAAGAAATCCTGTCTTTCAAAAATTTGAACTCTAGCTTCTATTAAATTATGAACATCGTGTTTGAGTTCATGGAAAATGACTTTGACGTGACACTTCGAGATACAAGATCAATGAGTTTTTGTATCAATGAAGATATTATGGCTTTAGTCTGGTCGATGTTCCAGTAAATGATTATTCTTTCCAACTGGCTCTAAGAGGTCATCAATCCAATCAAAAAAACAGTTACCATGTTCGAAATCCAGAATAAACTGTTTCCAATCGCTACTGAAATGCTCAAAGAAACAGAGCATAACTATCAGGATTTCAAAAGCTACATTTTGAACCTTCCTATCGAAAACCATCTGAGCATTACTGTATCGAAATGGAACATTGAAAGATACAAAGACAAGTACATGAGTTTGGATTGGGTTCAACCTATATCATACAAGGATCCATTTGACATATATGCCAATATTTTTGCAAAAACTTTCAACAATTATGACCTGAGAAACACAAATGCCTATGAAAAAATCTACTTCTTGAACTTCTTATCGAATAATTACATTGCAATCTATGATGAAGAAATTGGAATTTTGGTGCACTAATCCTGGAAAGATAGATAGATCTGGAACGAAATAATTTAGCTCAGAAATAAGGAGTTCTAACATTTAGAATATATCGGCATATCTCTTGATCTCATGGCTCTTAATTATGGCATTGACTCTGTGGCTGAATCGACTGAACCTTTTGAATCAATCAAAAATGGTCAAAATGAAGACAAGCTCATCATCATTACAAAAATCCTATTCAAAAAATTAAAAGAAAAATATCCTAAAAGAGCAGATTTATACCTCTCTTATTTGATTGAGAAGGCATTCAAGTATAAAAAATATATTGTGGCCAGATATTTGATCGAGTCAGGTGTCCACATCAAACATTTCAAAGATATCTTCAAGCACACAAAAGATTCGTTGACGACCAGTTCAAAATTCAACACTCAAACTGAAAAAAACAAGCTGATCCAACTGATGAAGACGAGATAGCCATAAATGTTCAGAAAATATCTTTGGGAGTAGCTGATAAATGTCAAGCTCAAAGAAGGATATTCCGATGAATAGAATCTAGCTGTACTGCTCACAATCAAGAGAGGAAAATTGTATATCGATAAGCAAATATATTCCTCAATGACAGAGAAGAAAATTATGAATAATACACTGTCCAGGAAAGATTATATGTTTGGACATAACCGATTGATTGCAAGAGTAGATTTCGATGATGGCAGTGCCTACATTTAGCTCAGTTAGTATCCTCTTCTGAGATACTTCTACCATTTCTTCCTGAAGTTGCTTGATAAATCAGAGATGTCTCTCAATTTTTGTGGCTTCTTTACTGAGGAAGGTACTCTTTTCCATCTCATCGAGAGAATTCCTCATTGTTTCAACTTCTAAAAAGGACTCCAGCATCATACAGAATCATAGCTCAAAAACTACCTTGACGTTGACGATATTTCAGAGGCAATCATTCTCTCAATTATTCTAATGCCAAATAATGTCACTTTAAAAAATATCATTATCTCTCCTGAACTTGGCAAGGAATGCAGTTCAAGGAAAAGTTTGTTTATTGTTGATTTTACTGACTTTTATCAGAAGAATGGATTTGAACTTAATGGAGGTAATGTTGTTTTGAAAGTTAAGAACAGTCTGTTCCTATTCGATTAAATGGAAAACAGCATCAACAAAAAGCTGATCCAGAAGTATTCGGAACTATCAGTGATGGATATCCTGAACAAAGTGTTCAAGAAAAGTGCCTTATTTATCCAATAAACCAATAAGATCCGTCCGAGAAGCTAATCAGCCTAAAGACAGTTGATAAGCATCATCTTCCAGAATGATTTTGCTTTTGCCTTGGCTTAGCGTATGTTCAAGATCAAAAATGTTCTCACAAAAAGGTTAGAGAAAAATAGCCCCATTAGTCACTCAGAATTGCTGGAATTTGTCAACCCTCAACTGAGATACTACTACGAATAGGTCAGAACAACTACACATAACTTGGTCGAAAGAGAGAAAATAATGCTCGACGACAGTTTCAAAAAATATTTCCTTGTCAGTGAGTCGATGATCAATTTTATTGGAAAAACAGGGTCCTTGAAGGTATAATCAGATACTTTCCCTCATCATTACATGAGATTCAATTTCCAAGGACCCAGCTAAAATTTGAGGCATTTACACGAAAAAGCAATAATGTTGGCCATCTTCAATGAAAAAATTACAGCATTCAATGACTACGACCACAACACAATTGAATACTTTATCAGACACATTGATTTGTCAGAATATGAGAAAGAAGAACGGTAACTGTTATTCGACAAAATCCAGCAATATTCTCTCGAGTACCTGAACAAAGAAAAAAATAGATTGCCTTTGTCGGTGATTAGAATAACCAACATTGAAGGTCTAAGAGGAAGAAATCTTAAATTCAGTGATGAAAGACTTGATGATTTGATATTTGAAGATGTATCGGTTGTCGAGAGTTAGTTCAGCTATCTCATCAAAAAATATCAAAGCATGAAAAACCTTTCACTACGTGGAATCACAGGGTTAGAAAGAATTGGATAAGGCTATATCAATATTGCTCAGACTCTTGAACTAAAAAATCTTAAAGCTCTGACGATCACCAACTGTCCTAATCTATAAAAAATTGATATCAAATGCAACTAACTCAAATATTTGACTCTGAGGAACAATATTGCTCTTACTCACATTTACGTCAATTCGCAAAAGCTCAAGAACATTGATTGCTCTCAATGCTCCAAACTTCATCTGGAGAACATTGGTATATATCTTTTCATGAAGCGCAATGTTCTTCTTTGCAAGAATAGTTGTGATGGGGATGTCAAGAGATTATAGGACAAAAATTATGCGATCTATCTCACAAGAGTGTTGAGGTATCTCTGCAACAGGTTTGAATAAAATAATCAATACAAATTGGATTTAATTCTAACTTTGAGCAAGCTGGAGTTGATTGATGAAAAATCATATCGTTTTGGAAGTGCTAAGATGGGAAGCAACTGGACAGCTCTTCTCAGCTTCATCACCAAGGCTGGAACTTAGACTCTCAATGCTACTCAAGAACAAATTATCAAAATATTCCTCAATAATGAGCAAGTCGACTTACTCAGCATTGATGAGCTTCTTAAAATTCAGAAAGAATCACTGACAAACATTGTCAATTGTTTGAGCTAGAAAAAGCTGAAAAAATAATTCAAAGAAGTAAAGTTCTGTTAGATCATCAAGCAACCTCAACTTTTCGAAGACCATCTTCATTTGATCAATCTTATGTTCAAAAATTTGCAGGTAGAAAAAGTCTTTACTGTCCATCTGACCTTGATTCCTGAGATAGCGTGTGAATTCTACATGGATTTGTTGCGTATTCTCAATGAAAAGCCTAATCTTTAAAAATTATGTATCAACTTTGAAAATAGCACTGTAGACTATGAGTTCTTTGAAGCCCTGTTCAATCTAAAAGCTGAGAAGAAGAAAATTTACAAAGTTTGCTTCAATAACTGTGAAGTGGCTATCAACGACAATGCCCATATCGAGGATCAACCAGTTGTAAGGGAGATGTCATTTGTCAACTGTAACCTCATCAGCTTAAAATTCATTGGAAAATTCACTAACCTCACCTAACTCGAACTAAATAAATGTAAAATTCCCAGCAGTATAACCACCTTCTATAAGGCCATCAGTACTCTTCAACAACTTAAAAGTCTGTCCCTCATTAATCTAAAAAATACTATATTTGAGAAAAACATTGAGCTTAAACTGCTCTTTTAACAGTTGAGAAAATTAAAAAAACTAGAATCTTTAGACTTCAGTTAAAATAACATGACTTTTGAAGAACTTGAATATTTCAGCAAAAGTATCTATGATCTGAAACTATATCAACTCACCCTGAATGACTTCTATGATGAAGGCATATCCGAGCCGATAAAAAAATTCCTCAGTCATGAACACCTTCGAATTGTGATTATTGAGTTCAAGATCAAGAAAAACAAACAAATTCTGGAATCTTTCATCAGCTAGCTAGCCTCCAACAAAAGCATAATCAAACTAAGAATAAAGACAGACTATGAAATACCTTCTCCCTTGTTTGACAAACTCAACTCAAATACTAAACTGTAGCAAATTCACTCGAATCAATCTATCCCAAATTGGCTCAAGAACCACATCGCTACTAATTCTCAATCCAATTAAACTACAACCTTCGAATCTGAGCCTTATGAATGCCTCACTAACACAACCTACAGAAAATAAGATTTTTACCGAATTGGATTGAGTTTAGATGGAGGAGGTGTCAGAGGTATGCTTTTAGCCACTGAATTGAACTATATATGCGAGAATGTAAAGCAGCCTCTTCACAAGATATTTGATGTGATAGGAGGGACAAGTATAGGTGGTATATTGGCTCTGGGCAGTGCTGGTACTTTAGATGGTCAACATCCTGTTTGCACAACTAGAGATTGTATGTAATTATTTGAAAAGTATGGTGACAAGATATTCAAAAAATCACAATTGAAGCAACTAACAAATATATTTGACACAAAGTATGATGTTAAAAGTTTCGATAATTTAATCGAGTATTATCTCAAAGATAGCAAATTGTCAGATTGTTTGAAGGAAACCAATGTTTTGGTCACTGCTGTCAACAGACTGACCAATTAAGATATGATCTTCAGATCCATATCTGCCATCTTTGATAGGAACAAAGATTTCTACATGAAAGATATTGCTAGGGCCACCTCTGCAGCTCCCACTTACTTTCCATCAGCTTAAATCAAAAATGTCAATGCAACTGAAAAATTCTCACTGATTGATGGAGGAGTAGGTCTCAACAATCCTTCTAAACTTGTGATCGATGATGTGATTAAAATAGCTCAGAATGAATCAGGAAAAGTCAACTATTTCTTGTTGTCTTTGGGAACCGGAAGATTAACAACTGATGCTGTTCCTGAAAATGCAGGGATTATCAACTTGGCTCCGATTATTGACTCCTTCACAGAATCGGCAACATTCTTCATTGAAAAAGGTACCTTTATTGGGATTTAGATTTGGCTCAAAACTACAAAGGTCACTATTTGCGAGTTTCTCCCTTGATCGGCCTAAGCAGAAAGGATGCTGAACTTGACAACACCAAGCCATAGATAATGAAGGCATACAAATAAGTTGGCGAGGTAGCAGCTGAATAGGCATTTTCAAACAAGATAGCATATGGCAAATTCAAAAACGAATCATTTGTGGAATGGCTTGCTGAAAATACTGCCAGAAAGTATGATATATGATCAAAACAACTTATCTATTCACAATCTTCAATCACCTGAGCTATAAAATAATAGGCACTAAAGTTATATTTTATTAGTTTGGCGTTATTGTAATAAAATTATGAAGGACAGTATTGCAACTTTAGAGCAGAAAGGATAGATGGACCTATTTAAGAAGAATTCACTCGAATAGAAATCATATTCAACTTTGGATCAAAATGACAGCAACAAGCATTCTACTTTAGAGGTCCACTCTGAACATTATATCAGGTATCGAGATGAGAAATCTAAATACAAAAGCATTCTAGAATAATTGTTAATGGACAACAATTTCACAGCTAATGTTTCCTTGGCAGGGTAATAATATAAGCAAGTATAAGGATTGAAGTCATATGCTCACCAGTTGAAATATATGGTAAGGAAGCAGCATAAATCATCAAACATAAAAGTAATGCTAAAAACATAGTACCCTCTTATTTACAATCTTGTCCAGAAATACTTTTACTACAATTTTTACAACAAATAAGATCATTTCAATGACATCTTCCTCATCTGGATGGATACCTATGTTTCGGAATAATTCGTCAAAAGACTCAAAAGCTATCAAAGAATCAACCATTTCCCGAGCAGTTGCTAGCTTGGAAGGAAAGATCTGTTGAGTGCTAACATTAAAATGGCCAAGAAATATATGAAGGAATAGTACTCTTTCTATCCAAATACATGGATTTTGCCCAAAGAGTATGATATCTTCTGTGAAGAACGGGCAAAAAATCAGTTCTATATTGTGAAACCTCATGCTAATTGTCAAGGAAGGGGCATATATCTCACAAAAAACCCTGCCTTCACAATTAAATAAGAAGCAGTGGTGCAGGAGTACATTGACAACCCCATGCTGATAGATGGCTGTAAATTCGATTTGAGAATATATGTTCTGTTACGAAGCCTGGATCCCTTGAGAATATATGTCTACAAGGAAGGTCTTTGCAGACTGGCCACATCAAAATATGTGAAACCGGATGAATCTAACTTCAGAAATGACAAAATGCATCTGACCAACTACGCAATAAACAAGTGGGACCCTGGTTTCATTGCTAATAAAGATATAAACCACGACGACAAAGGTCATAAAAGATCTTATACTTCAATCATCAAATATCTGGCTTCCAATAGCTTTGATACTGTTAAAATTGAACAACGGATAGATTCGATTATTGTCAGAACTATCCTTTCGGCCTACACTAAAATGCTAAGATCATATCGTAAAGCTCGCTAGAATAATACTAGTTACCCACCTGTGAAAGAAGGAAGGTTCAAAGAGTAGAATGGGGGGACTTTTAACAAGGAGGAGCCTTCAGTTTGTTTTGAATTGTTGGGATTTGACATTATGCTTTTGGAGACTGGATAGCCTATTCTTTTGGAGATCAATCATCAGCCCAGTTTAGTGGCAGATTCACCTTTTGATATGGCTGTCAAAAGGAGCTTACTCATGGATACAATAAACATTCTAAATCTTGAGTAAAGATAAAAAGATTAATGGGAGAAATGTCAAAAATAAGGTACAACCTATATATGCAATAATAAAGAAGAAAGGTAGGGGTAGTTGATGGGAGGTTACAAGTGCATCTATCCTTTGAATCCATAGAACACTTCAGGGAAGAGACAAGAACAAATAAATAAAATATAAAATACCAAACTGTTCTATGAAACAATTATGAATAAATTCATCATGAAATAATTCAAATGCCTCAACAAAGTTAAAATGGGTCATTATCGAACAATTGGATCAAAGGTAGATAGCCGAAGAAAAGTCATTTATAGAGATGAACTAAAATCAGAAGAGTAATTTTCTCCTGTTGAAGCATAAAGATCAAAGTCAAATAAGAACAGATCAACCGAAAAGCAAAAAGCAGTAGCTCTCACCTTTTATAATTTATTTAACGATGCGAAGTATCACATCAAAAAAAGTTCAACCTCAACAAACAAATAATAGATAAATGAATAACTTTAGCCCGAGGACTATGTACTCAAAAATCATATTTATTTAGCCGCAGTTTAAGAAACAATCTTTCATCGAGGTTCAACTGCAAAAAGAACAAACAAAAGTCCATACTTATAGGCAAAATCAAGAGAAAAAGTGAGTGTGAAAGATAAAATACAACTCAGAGATATATTTAAAGAAGAATCAGAAAAGTAGCATTCGCCTTCTCTTTCTCCTGGAAAAAATATTCATGATACATTGACTTCGATAAGAAACAGAGGCATAATGTCATATGCCACTGCCAGAAGACACAAGAGACAAACTGAGATAAAAAATATTGATGAAAAGTGCAATTTGAGCTGTGAGCCGTATTCAAGAGGCCCTGATATTCACAGTTCCCAAACATAAAAATCAAATAACACAGCTGAGCCAAGCTGGAAAAAGCTTGTTATTACAAACCACGAACCAGATATTTCAAAATTAAAGAATGAGCTACCCACAAGGAATCAAGAATACCGAAATATTTACATAAATTCAATTTCAGAAAGAGTACAGAAAATAACCAGTCTCAAACTAAATAAAAAGGATTACCAGAAGATGAATTTCGCTTCATTTCTCGATAAACAAAAGAAACACAATAATTTATTGAAACTCAAGTAATAGAACTAATCAGATGATAAACAAACTTCTCCCTCAGCCTAATGATATCAATACTATTTGATAAAATTAATAATGATATTATCCAGTTTAAATCAATGATGGTGTTTGTGCTTG
>Ga0100378_1003253_pt1 | contig 15642 bp, 11 predicted proteins | sample CryGeymeta201502_FD_81535 | JGI IMG/M metagenome (GOLD analysis project Ga0100378, IMG submission 81535) | Groundwater microbial communities from Crystal Geyser aquifers in Utah, USA - Crystal Geyser metaG 2015-02 | ecosystem: Environmental > Aquatic > Deep subsurface > Groundwater | place: USA...
TGCCATGACAAAATTGGCTGGCAAGTACAAACAACAAACATCTTCCACCGGAAACAAGAATGAGACTAGCAATACCGAGAACGAGAATAATCCATTGCACCTCAAAGAATTTCTTCTGGCCATGGCTCAACCACTTCCAGTCACATTTCGAATTCGGAAAACACTTGATCAACACGCACGTCAACAATTACAAGTCAAAATCAGTGAACAACTTCCCAATGTAGTCCCTGCTGCATTGCCCTCCTCTAACAGTATTTATCAAGTCAACTGTGCCAAACACGAGCTCTCTAAAAAGGCACCAAAACTCAAACAATTTCTGTTGGATCATTCGATCGATGGAACAATTGCGCGACAAGAATTGGGAAGTATGCTGCCCGTACTGGCATTGGAAGCAGCAAGTGCTCTTAGTTCCAAGAAGAACAAAAAATTACGACTCTTGGATGTTTGTGCCAGTCCCGGGAGTAAAACCTTACAGCTCTTGGAGCTAGTGCACTGTTGTCAAAACCATACAAAGTCAAGAATATTGGCCAATGATGTTTCCGAGACACGATTACAGTCCCTCAAGGAGGCCGTAGAACGATCAGGAGTTCCACTCTACCATTACAACAACGATACACCATCAGCATCATCAGCAGCAGCAGCATCATCATCATCCTCGTCAATCATTGGATACTCGTGCACAGATGCTCGTCATTTGTCCACTTCCAAGGCATGGGATGTCATTGTTTGTGATGTGCCATGTTCGGGTGATGGAACCATTCGCAAGGATCCACACATTTTGAATGCCTGGAAACCACAACAAGGTCATGCCTTGCATTCGCTACAGGTTCAAATTTTACTAAGATCTCTTTCGTTGTTGAAGCCAACTTCTGTCAACAAAACAGCCACTTTATGTTACAGTACCTGCAGTCTCAATCCGATCGAAAACGAAGCCGTTGTTGTAGAAGCTCTTCGACAATTTCACGAACAACAGCGATGCAAAAACAGAACCAACAAGCAGAAGATACCACCAAATAATAATCAATTGGCAGCCGAAATTATTCCCTTTCCGGAATTGGATGGATTTCAACGACGGCCCGGAATTCGACAGTGGAAGGTGGCAGATTTTTATGATGATTTTGAGGTCAAGCACAGCACAGACGACGAAAGCGCTGCTGCTGCTGCTGCTGTTGCAGATGGTAGTGACCACGACGACGACGAATCACCACGTCTTGTATGGTACGACACGTACGAGGATGCCATGATGAAAGGCGGTTTGGAATCAATAGCACTGCCGAGTATGTGGCCGCCCAAGACTGTCACTACTTCAAGTAGTACTGCGAATCATAACAACAACATCAGCGACAACACTGTTTCCTGTCGTATTATTGAAACACTGCACGAATGCACCCGACTCTGGCCGCAAGATCATGACAGCGGAGGATTCTTCTTGGCATTAATTCGAAGGAATTATTAGCGAGCTAGTAGCTAGAGTGTCTAGCTAGAGTAGTACTCGAAATACTGCGTGTGCAGTAATTCATGTGTATGCGCATGCATACATGCTTGCATCATCATGAATCATGGCACTATTTCCTACTAGCTAGTAGTACAATATAAACAGCTACTCTAGAATCTATCAAAATGCACAGTACGATTTGAAACTTTCTGAAAAGTACCCTTCCTGCTACTGCATCCAACTGCACCTGCCTTTCGGTACCCCTTACCCTACTACTAGAGCTATTACCCTCCCTCGATATGATTGGTACTCCAGTAATCGAAAGCAATTATTGGTGTGCAGCTGTAGTCTACTGGTAGAAAGTTGTGAACCCGTTCTTTGAACGGTTGTGCACTCTACTCGTAGCTACTCTAAATAAAAATATCAACTAGACTACCACCACCTTGTAGCTAGCAATATTGTTGGGACGTGTTGTTCGGACGTGTTGTAACAGTAGCTACCCTGACTGCTACATACTCTAACTGCCAGAAAGCAAGATAGATCCGCTGATGCTTTCATTTAGATGAAAGATATGTCAATCAATTAGGAAGTACTTGTAATAAGTAGTAGACACCAGAGGTTACACGACCTGCACCGACAAGGGTCCGGTGCGCCTTGTTTGTGCCCTCTTGGGCCTCATTCACTCGCCAACATATCCACAGAAGAAGAGTTAATAATAATACTGAGTAGACCTTATGGTACACGTACCAAGTAGTAATACTCTAGTCTACTCGAGTACTAGACTACCAGGTAGTACAGGAATAGAATCTACTACTAGGTAAAAAATTTACACGCTTTTTTGTTACCGTATTCCGAGTATTGATAAAAAATCACGAAAATGTGGGACAAGGCCGGCGTTCTAGCTCAACGCTAAGGTACGTGTATGAAATTTAGTGTACATAGGTGGATTTCTGACTCCGCAACCATATTTGAAGTCTCTCAACTCACGGTACTCCGTTGAGAACTGCGACCACTCCAGATCCTCTCTGGAGGTGCATCTGAACGCTCAACTTACAACCAAACACTGGCCTAATGTATACATACATACCTATATCCGAGCACCCTGGAGTACACTTTCTTCACAGTCTACAAGCGTTGAGGCGCCGTTGTGGTGCACGCAGAACGCCGGAAGGCGTACGTTCAATTTGTAGAGTATCGAATGACAAGAAATTTGGTGCTTGTCAAACTCAATTTATTTCATCTCACTGAACTCCTCATACAATTTGTACTTGCTGGTCTTGACAGATTAGCTCACAAGCAATCGACAACAAATACGTACAGTTGAAGCTATAGAAAACACTCACTTAGGTTACACATTTTTTTTCCTTCTGAATTCTCAAACCCTTCATCAAAAATCAAAACCTATCCGGCCACAGCAACCAAACTACAACAACACCCTACCAAGATGCGTATTGTAACTGCAACAGTCTTGGCGCTTGCCGCCTGTAGTCTCACAACCTTGACGCAAGTCCACGCTCAAGGTGGTGGCGAAGAAGATCAGAACATGGAAGGACAGGAAAACAACAATTACTACAATCGTCAGAACCAAAATCAGTACTGGAGATCTAGTAGCTACCAGCAACAGCAGCAGTACCAGCAGCAACAGCAGGAACAGCAGCAGGATCAAGGAAACAACAACAACAATAACAATAACAATAACAACAACAATAACAACAACAAGAACAGCAACAGCAACAACAATAAGAATAGCAACAGCAATAGCAACAACAACAACAACAATAAGAATAGCAACAGCAACAGCAACGGCAACAGCAACAGCAACTACAACTCTGCGAGTGCCCAAGAGAACGCGCAAGCCTACATGACCAATGTAGGATATTACACCAACACGCGCGATAGCAATTGGCACTACCAATCCGGGGTGGAGTACGGAGACGGTACGTACAGTCAATCGCAATGGCGTAATGGCCAGTATGCTGCGAACGGTGACGGCACCGACGCGTATAACAACGGCGTAAGCAGTAGCAGTAGCAGTAGCAGTAGCAGTAGCAGTAGCAGTAGCAACAGCAACGGCGACAGTGCTTACAATGGGTACGATCAAGTGACCAGTCAAGCCAGCAGTTACGCGTGGGATAGTTCCAATGATATGGGATGGCTGAGCGACTATAAGATGAAGTTTGATGGATGTGCTCGGGATTACGATGAAAGCGGAGGAGATGTGTGAGTCGCTGTGCTTGATGATGCTTGATAATGCTTGAAGATGCTTGATTTTTGTGTGATGATTGTATCACAAGAGACTCACTTTTTAACCTTTACCAACGAACCACGAAATATTCGAAACCCTTTCAGGAATTCTCAATTGCTGGCCAAGTTCAAACTCTGCCCGAAAAACAGCAACCAATGCCGCAATGCCGGTGATTACGTTATTCCCATGGATTCCTTTGTCGCTGTTTATAGTGGAATCATTGGTTCCGATTCGGACTGTGCGGCCGCGGAAGAGACTTGCATTGCCTCTTGTCAAGACATGGCCGATGAATACCAGAACCAGTATTCCAACGAACAAGATCAAAACCAAGATGACCAGCAAAACGAAGAGGAAGGAGACGATCAAGCCAACAATGGTGGAAACCAGTATGCAAACTATGCCCAGCCCAACTACAACTACGGCTACAACAGCAATAACAACAACGGAAACAACCGTCGTCACCTCGAACAAGACAGTTATTACTTTGATTATAATGGATGTCTCTCCCAGTGTATGAGCAGTGTCGGTATGTCCAGCTGTGAAGATACGCAAGGAGGAAACACCGCCGGAATGGAAGATATGGTACAGTGTCATGAAGTTGCCGACTCAGTTTACGTCGGGGCTTCCTGTCGGAAGGGGGGTGTCTACATGGGAACTTTTACTGATTCGGCTTGCACCCAAAGGGCCGCCACTGGTACCTACAAACAAATTGTACGTTCAATGTATATTTTTTAAAAGGCAAATGCATAAATGGTACTGACATCCTTGGTCCTATTTTTTTTTTTCTTCTTTCAGAGCGGCGAATCTCTTCCTACCTCCAACCTGGTCTCTAGCGATTACGTGCCATGCAGCAGCGGTGTTTGCCATTCTCTCTACGCGGAATCTGGAAAGTGCGAAATCAAAATGAACAAGGAAGACAAGAGTACAGCTGGATGTGACTACATTCATTCAATGTCCCGTATGGAAAAGCAGCGCTTTTGGATTGTTGTTGCTGCTTGCTTTATTCTTGCCGCTACAATTGTCACGGCTGCCTGTATGCTCTACACTCAAGGAGCAGCCCGCGCTCGTCTCGCAGCTCGCATGACGGCCTTGTTGGAAGACAGTCAACAAACCTACTCGCAGACCACAAAGTCAGTATACGACGGAATGTCGAACTTGTCCGACATGGTCCAAGGACGGCCAGGCACATCTGCCGCTGCTGCTGCTACTGGTACTGCCGATACTGCAACGGATGATGCTGCTACTGTTGCCAGTTGTTCGGTCGCGAGTTACGAAGGTGCCAAGATGGAATCGGACGATGTCAAGAAGCCTCCTACTGTATAGTTACTCGGTAAGAATGGGCGGTGAAGTGAACATTTGTCGGCGTAGATCCTGCTTTTCGCATGGAGCAGTTTTTTTCCCCTCGAGCTATGCGCAAAGCTTCCAACACACGCCCCGATACGAAAGAAAACAATCTGAGATTTGAAACTTTGTGAGAAACCCCCATTGTTGTTGAATGTAAAAAGTATAAAACAGTACATGAACGTTTTCTGTCATTAGTACGATATTTCTATTAGTTGTGTAGTAAACGATAGTTTTCCGACTCGTCCGCGTGGCAAGTGCGTACCAACCAACCAAACGTGATAGCAAAGGTTGGCCATCAAGAGGCTCTAGCTTGAGCTTGAGTACACTCCATGAGTTGATATGACCGATCAGTACGACGCCTCCATGGACCAGCGAGAAAGGGAGCGAGCAAACAGTGATTCTCCTGCTGTAGCATTTCTAGCTTTTAGAAGCTGTGATTGGGAAGGAACATCTACCATAATATTATTTATACTGATAGTACCCAACGACCTACTAGCTACTACTGTAGCTACTAGACCAGAGGGAGGACTAGTAGCTAGTAGTAGTAGTAGTAGTCTAGTCGTATTGAAGAAACCTACCTGGTACTACTATTGCACAGAACTATAGTACAAGGTCTACTAGGTAGTAGACTGGCTGGAGGACTGCTACTACTAGTTAGTAGTAGCTACTAGTAGTACTCCCTAGCTAGCTAGAAGCCTAGTAGCAGTAATACTACTACCCTACTTCTTGTGTATTTTTACGCCTGCTGGCTGTAGCAAAACTATTGTATCTCCATCCCTAAACTGTTCTTACCGTTAAGGTTTCATCCAATAGCCAATAATTTACAAAAATCCAATGATGTTCCAACTTAAATACAATCTGAGTTCCAACGGGTCCGGCGCGATCGTCTGACCGGCGTAAATGTAATAATAATATTATTACTGTAGAATGATGAAACAGCCACAGCAACACAGCAACTCCACGAAGAGAGGTCTTCTCTTTCCACCATTTCGGTATTATTAGTCTTCTTGACCATGGGCATTGTTACCTCTGGTCCCCTTTCAACAACAACAAACAACAACAATCGCATTCTATCAGTATTGTTGTTTATTACAACAGCTCTTGCTCTTGTTTATAGCTTACCGATCTGAATTTCATATCGAGGAAAGTAAAGCCGGAGAAACAGTTTTTACTGCAGCAGCAGCAGCAGCAGCAGCAGCAGCAGCAGTAGCAGCGGAAGGAATAGCAGCAGCAGCAGGAGGAGGAGGAGGAAGTACAGTAAAGATAACAACAAACCACAAGTACCAACACAATGGGCAACGCATCATCCATCACGTCACATCTTCCTTCTATGTCTCCTGGTAAGCCATGCAGTAAAGACCATGATGCGGACGAAAAGGACCACGACAAAAACAACGACAAACACAACAAGTCTGGTAAAGGCAACAAGAACTCCAAGTCCAACAAATCAGGCAAGAAGAACTCTGCAAGTAATACAGCCGCAAGTGCCACCCAGGTCGCCCAGGCTGCAGCCGAAAGTGCTACTGAAAGAGCCAAGAAGGTACTGGGGGATGTACAGACTTCCATTAAGATGGGAGTCAGAAAGTTAGAAGAACAGGATCACCCAGCCGCACACCTGATCGACTCCGTTTGTGGTCCCATTTTTGAACCCTCGTCGTCGTCCGCATCGGATCGAAAGAAGGGCATGAGAGATGCCCGGTCGGCCAGCTTTTACAGTGAAGATTACAATTCCGATGACTCCCGAACGCTGAGCGACTGCGATGAACAGACGTTGGATACGGACTACAATGCCAGCACGGTCAACGAGAGCACCGTGGCGTCCAGTGTCATTCCGAGAAATAGGCGTGATCGAGAAGATTCCTCCTTCATTTCACAGAGCGATTATGAGAGTGATCATCCACACAGCAACAGCAACAGCAACACTAACACCAATCGCAAGCAATTGAGCAAACGAGACACGCACCGTCAAGGTCGAAGTCAGACTGGTAAAAACAAGTATGCCAGTGATGATGATGATGATGATGACGACGAAGATGATGACACACAAACACAAACAACCCTAGACAGAGACAGAGTACCGCCCAAACAAATGCTGGCAAAACCACTGGCATCTAGCTTTGCCAAACGCTGTTACTTTACCAAGGCGGGCATTGGAAAGACGACACAACACTACGAGGGTTTAACGCTCACTGGAAATGTCGTTCTCATGTTGGCAACGGCTATGAAACTCAAGGGATGTCCCACTATTTGCGATGAAGATTTACGCAGAGTGGAGCAAACCTATCCGAATCAGTTTTCACGCTTACCAGACGAGCTGTTGTTGAGCAGTGGGTGGAGACGGATTTCCAAATATTGTCACTTTAGTAACAAACCTATTCCTGATGGAATCCCGTTCTTTCGTAAGTAAAACGAGTTGTCCCTCGTTATTTTTGTTGCATGATTGTTTTGGATGATATCAGCCTTGTTGCAAATTCTACCATTATTTGTCAACCACCATTACCATTGACTCACAATCACATCCGTATCTCACAAATCCCACATGTAAACCACTCATCCTTAGACTCGAAGCAACGACTGCATCCACAAGGTGGATACTACTTTTTGTTGGCAGCAGCTGTTGGAATGGTACGACCGATTGACGTCGAACCGCTCACCAGAGACACACTGGTACTGCTCGAGACGGACTATCCATCCCAATGTGATGCCGCGCCTGCCATGCTTATTGAAGATCCAGATGAATGGACGCTCGTCAACAAATTTTGCTTTTTTTCGGGAGGGCCCATTAACACCGAAGAAGATGTCTACTACCAAGCGGACTTTGATGGAAATCCAATTTATATGCTGGCATTTTTGTCACCTAGTCTGACACCCGAAGAATTATACAAACTTGAAATCCAAAGCGAACATAATACAGGAATGCCAATCAGTAAAGCCCAGTCCATGGCCTTGGCCGAACAGGCAGGATTGACAAGTGTTGCCGCCGTACAAGATGTCGAATCCGTCTACGATTTGACTGATCGAGACTTTCACGATTTAAAATTGTATCATTTGGGCCCATGCCGGGCCTTGCCACAATATATCCTACAACCACCGTCCTGGACCAAGGTCTTGCCACCACACTTTTTGGAGGCTCGTCATCGAGCCCTTTTGAGGGCTCAGGAATACGAAATGCAACACGGAGGAACCATCACACCCATTCTCAGGGATCCCATCGCTCCTCCTGCGCAGCAACTCACTGTTGGCGCAACACCCATTGTTGGACGTACGGCGAATAGTAGTATACAGCAAGACTACGATGAGCATCAGCAGCTTGATGAAAGGATGTATTTGCAACAGCAGCATCAACAACAAGAGGATTATCTAGCACATGGGTACCACCAATCACACCAACAGTCGTACATGGAGACACATTTTCATCAACAGCATCCCCAGGAGCCAGGATATTACATGCATGGCAATCCCTCGAAAGTTTATCAGACCAACGGACCTGATGACCAGATTGACGAAGGTAACATGGGAGCGTATGAACAGCAGCAATATCAACACGATCCAGCGTACCAACAAGAAGAACCGGATTTTGACAATCCTCATTATCAATCGCAACAAGATTATGAAGGTGAATCGCAATTGCAGTATTCGACCCAACCCGACGATCCGAGTGGCCAGCCTTCCGTTTTTCACCGAGAAGTCACGGAGGAAGGAGCCTTTCTCAGTACCAACCAAGCTCCGTAAGTTTCCTTTTGTTTCAACGCTTGCTCTGTATTCTATTGTTTCGAAGTTTTTTATGCCGGTATGTACGAATTTCTCAGCGCCCTTCTTTCTTGCACCTTATCCTAAAATATCAGAATGGACGCAGCAATAGCGACAAGACTAAGTGGACATGGCATGGATCCACCAGAGCGCGGATCTTCGGAACCGGATGTGGATGAAAGTGCCATTGCAAGTCACGGCGTTGATGACGGTGTCAGGGATGAGAGACATAACACAATGAACGAAATGGTTGACAGTCCAGGACAAATCGAAGATTCACCTTCTTATATTGCTGGTGACGAGAACCCTCAATATCCGTACGACGACAAAAACCTGGAGCAAGCAAGAGACGATCGCTACTACGATTCACCAGAATGCTTGAAGGACCAGAATGGCAGTCAAGACCACGAATTCTTTAACGCTCACTCTGGAGGCGTCGACGACGAAGACGAGTTTGCTGAATCTTACTTTGATCATGGCGCCATGAATGGACGACATCCGGATGACCACTTCAATGATGGAGCCTACTACGAAAACGACCCAATGCAGCAAGAAGCACCTCGTCCTGACTTTTATGACGAGCGCTACTACAAGGACGATCCAATGCAACAAGAAGCACCTGGTCCCGACGACTATGGAGGTGAAAGTGACATATCATCTCCTATCAAGGCGGATCATTTACGTCGCTTGGGCCGAGAAGCGGAAGAGAGTCCAAAACGGTCATCGGCCGTGGCGGCCGAGAGTCCCATGAGTCAAGGTAGCGCTCAATCGATTAGCGAATTTTCACATACGTCAGCAATGAAAGGAGCCCAAGAGCTGCTAAAACGGAATCGTCAACGTCGCCACGAGCAGTACGTTCTTTTTTAAAGGGGCTGAACTGAAAGATTTCTTTTTATGTTTTGTTGCTCACATCTACTTGTTCCTTCTATCGCAGGGCCCGCAAACGAATCGGCGGTGAGTTCGACGAAGTTCGCAACAATGACAACGAGAGCCTCGGTGCGGATACAGATGAAAGTCGTTTGAAATCATTGGCACAGTTTGCCTACGATGAACCAGAAACTCCCATATCTGAACGTGCAGGAGCTGCCGACGATGCCAGCACATCTACTTGGGGAGAATCAGCAAATTCGGATGCTCTTCATTCATCTGTGATATCCGGAGGGTCTGGTTGGACAGACAGCAGTAATCCAGCTGATCGCTCTAGTCGTCGAGCGCTGATTTTGCAAATGGCCAAGGCTCGCATGAAATCTAATAAAGACAGAAACCCTGCAGAGCATACAATCAAAGAAGAAAAATCAAGCGAGCTTGAATATGATGACGAGAGCCGCTTGAACAATCAATCACAATTTTCCGCAGGAATAACAAGTGACATTGATTTCGCTGCCGACCTGGACTAGGAATGAGAGCGCCGACTTAGCACTGACGACTGCCATCGCCTTATGATACATCTGCACGGATAACAAAGAACCCCAGAGCGGACGAGTCCAGCTCTTTAGTGTCACTGTTTTACTATTTTTATTGAATTTATGAAAGACTGTATGTGCAATGGATGTATTATAAGTTTTTGCTCTGCATGTGTGAGTGTGATGGTCCGATTTTAAACAACAAAACTGGATTATCTAAATTTGTGACCGTCGCGATCACAGCAGTGGCATCCAAAGAATCAGACGGTTGATTTGATTTTAGGCCGCGCTGGCTGTTAGCACTACCTCGAGCTTGCTAAGCTGATGGATAATCTTCTGAAATAACTCATTGAGAATGGATTGGCTTGCTTGCCAGTCTCCCAACTCATACAAGACGCCTGCCATTTCACGAACAGCGCTTGCGATCAGCGAAGAGCAGTCGTACTTCCCAGTAGCCAAGTGAAAAATCTCTAGACTTTTGCGAAACAGCAGGACACTTTTGGTATTCCAGGCCGCGCACTCATCTCGCTGAGCGGCAGCCGCCCAATGCTCGCAGGCAATGGCACAATTGTACACCATTGCCGCGCTGCAAAGCGCAATGAACTCAACAGTTGGATGGGACGCTTCGTCTGCAGGTATGTCGATTTGGCATAGCTGGTCGTCGGAAGGAGTATTTGTGTACATATCCGTGAGTAGTCGAAGACGCACAGGACAAGAGCTTTGGCAGCCCATTGTCTGACGAGGAGAGAATATTTCAGCAGGAATCTGCAGGCTTTGAAGAAGGAACAAACCTTGCCCGAAAGATGTATACGCAGCCTCTACCTGACCCAACGACAGCTGGACAATACCAGTGTGATTCGTTTCGATTACTTGACCCAGAGTGCCCATTGCCAAGGAATGATTAGAATGATTCAACTGTGCCATTTTGATGTGTGCCAAGTGCGGACCTGGTAATAGTCGAATTGTAACTTGGTACTCAATGAATTTTGTGCTGTGCTGTGGTACTACAAGAATTGTGGAAATCGATCCTTTCTGGAATTGTGGACTTGCACGTACCTGGTACCTGTTACCAGGTACCTGGTAATTGTGACATTCTTTCGAGTTAAAGATTGAAAAGCAAAGCGTATTATTTACCTCAATCCACTGGACATCAAGCGACAGACCAAACTGAAACAGAATTAAAGATCTGTTTGTATCGTAAATAAATGTTAAACACTTTTACTTAAGAAACACAAAATTAGATAAGTGGATTATGCCGAACCTGGTACCAGGTACCTAAAGGGAAGGTCTCCACTAAGTAGTGGTAGTCCTACTAGCTACTGTAGGTGGTACCAGTACTAGCAAGTAGACCAAAAACTATTATGATCTCAAATGGTAGTTCCACAAGATGTAAAAATTCCCGGCACTTCGGAACTGTCAGTTCAATGTTTTGCTCTTTCCACTAGCTTCACCTCACGGAACTGTAAGTTCCTTTGTAACAAGGGATCTTTACCATTGTCCACGACTAGATAGACTATGTACACCGTCTGACAACGATTATTGCTACCATGGTACTGGTAAAGCTAATCAGGAGTGAAGGCTCCTGTAACTTCGAGAATGCGGCTACAACTACTACGGTAGTACCTGGTAGTAGACTAGACCTAGTAGTAGCTAGAGCGAAGTCGGAAGACAAAACTTTTCTGTTCTTCCAGAACTGGCGGGAATGGCAAAGGGACGAAGGAAATGCGCAATAAGTTTAACATGGCGTCCGGAATCACTGTGCAACCCCAACCTACGTACTAAACATGGACTTCCTGCACAGAGTCGTAATGGGAAAAGAATGTATCAGTTTACCTGACTACCACGTACTAGTATTACTACTAAGCAAGATAAGCTCAATTTTCTACCTTACGTACATCAAATAAACGTTATAGTAGAACTCAATACTAGAGTATGTATTTTGGAACTTCCACGCTTCGGTTGCATGTGCCCTGACCATCTATTACCACTCGTGCCACGTAGTAAAACCTTATAATTTCTCCGCACGTTTTATTTTTTTGCCAGCCAGCTTCCCCATTACAGCGTCAATGACGTTACCCACATATTTCTTGAGGACAATTTATGGATACCCGGATTATAGCAAGCCCCCTGGCTTTTTCTTTCCCATCATGCTCGGGACCCAGCATCTTACTGGTTCTCGCTCAAGATCGTTTTCAATCTTGATGAGTTCGAGGGCAACGTTTTGTACCAAAGGATGTTTGGAAGAATCATCACGCATCGTTCCAACCATCATGCCGAGCGCCTTATCAAAATATGATTTCGCTGAAACATATTCATCCTTGTCCTTTTGCAGCAATCCAATGTTGTACAGCGTTTCGGCAATGACAGAATTTTTGGCGTCTCTTCCAAATAGTTGGAACTGCATTCCAAGTGATTGCATAAAGTAGTCTTCCGCGACGCCAAAGTCTTTGTCCAAACGAGCCAGATTTCCGAGACTGCATAAAACGACAGCTATATCAACATTTTTGGCGTCACGTCCACCGTACAGGGTGTGAAACATGTCAAGCGATTGTTCCAAATAATCTTTGGCTTCCTTGTGCTTGCCCAGCCTCATGGACATGTTACCACGATTGAGAATTGTCTTGGCATGATTCTCGTTCCGGACATTGGTTCCACCAACAGCTCGATCCATGGCAATGGCCTGGTCGTAGTAGTCCTTTGCCTGCACAAATTCACCCCGAGCTCTTGCCAAGTTGCCAAGACTATGCAGGTTATGTGTGGTGTCGAAAGGTTGTGATAGTTGTTAGTATTGCTTCGGTGTAACAGGACAAAGTTGTGGATGTAAATAATATTTACCTGTTGATGGTGTTTGCAATGTTCGTATTGTTGGCTTCCGCGCCAAATACGTGGTATTTCATTGTCAAGGCTCTTTTGAATTCATCTTCAGCTTTGTTGAATTGACCTAATTCGCTGGACAAGATTCCCATACTGTGCAAGGTAGTGGCCAAGCTCATATTTTGCGCATCCGATCCAAAGAGGTGATATTTGATTTCTAGTGCCTTTTCGTAGTAATTGCGTGCAAGTTCAAACTTACTCATGTTGCAGTGCAAGTTACCAAGATTGTTCAAAACTCGAGCAATGTCTTGTGTTTTGGCATCATCTCCATGCATAGTATGCAGCATGAGCAATTCCTGTGCCAAAAACTTACGAGCATTCTCGTACTCTCCCAAGATGCGATGGAGGTTACCAATATTGTCAAGAGCCGCACAAATATCGGTATTCTGTGCCTTTAATCCATACAGTTCCTTTTTGAGCTGATAGGCTTCGGTATAAAAGATCCGGGAGGCTTCATATTCTCCAACAAGACTAGACACTTTGCCCAAATTATCGAGTTTGGCTTTTAAGATCCGCAGGTTTGGTTTGGTTCTTGCTTTGGCGCGGGTCGGAGCATGAACTCCGTAATGCATCTTAAGAGAGGTCTTATAGTACTGCAAGGCAAGTGAATAATTATGCAAATTGCAAGCTATATGTCCCAAACTCTCGTGACACATGATGAGGTCATCGTTTTCTGCATTGGGACCATAAATATGTTGTTTAATGTCAAGTCCACGTTGAAAGTAGTTGAGAGCCTCATCTTGTCGTCGTTCCTTGGCAGAGATTCGTCCCAATTGTAACCAGATGTCTGCCACCTTGTGTGATTTGGGATCATTGCCGTATTGTTGGTAATGTTCGTCCAGGGCCTTGGTAAACAACTCTCTGGCAAGAGTGTAGTTTTCATTCCTAATAGCCAAATTGGCAAGCTTCACCAAACCATCTCCTGCCTGGTAGGTTTCGTTGCTCTTCTTTTTCCTTCTACTTCTTTTGAGCGAGGCATTTTTAGTGAGTTTGCTACTGCTGTCTTGCTCTTGTTGCTGGTTATCGTTCCTGCTCATCTCTTGACCACCGCAGGAAGTCATATTATTCATGGTTTCCCAATCTGGAATAACAAATTCCAAATCATCCAACAAGCTTTGTGTATGCTGTTTGATAAAGGACGTCGTCTTATCTTTGTCTTCTTGTTCGTTAGTCTTTGTATTGTCTGCATTACTTGTATTTGTATTTGTAGTGGGAACACTTCTACTGATTTTATCTACGGTGGGAGCAGAATCGCGTTCTTCTAGTTCCTCGTTCTTCTCTTCCAAGTTCAGCTGATGACAAGATCCCAGTAAGTTTCCCACTCCCAAATCAGCCAGAATATCTTCCATCATCCTGCTATCATTGTTATTCGCATTGTGATCATCTCTGTCTTCTTCTATACTGTTTTTGCTTTCGTTGTTGTTATTTTTGTTGTGAATGCCGCCTACTAAAAACTCACGAGGATCCATTAAATAGTCTTTTGGATAGTCTGTCGGTTCTACCCACTGTAGTCCCGATCGACGACTGGAAACAAAACCAACATAGGGAACCTCCAAGTGATTTTCGTTGCCGTTGTTGTTTGCGGTGGATACGATTTTCTGGTCACCGTCGTCGTCGGCGTTGTCGTCGTCATGAACGTCGTCGTTACAGTTGCGATTGCAGACTTGACACGTTGTGCTGGTACAAATGTGGACATTTTGCAACTGATTCACTTTGACAGATGTGATAGTTGTTTCTTCATTTCCAACTTCTACTGCGCTCATCTTTTTATGGGTTTGATTCGTTCTCATCTTGTATTCGTTCTACGTCCTTGTCAGGTAAGATTGAGTAATCACTTGTTTTGATTATTATTTCTGTGCTCTTTTTATTCCTTGGAGGTACCAGGGAGTGGTATACACTTCTTAACAATCATAGCGGTAGCATGAATGGCACATGACACGAGAGACGAGAGAGTACCCAAAAATATCACAAGGTAGTACTTTCAGCGACCAGGTCTATAGTAAAAGAGTAGATTATTCGTCCTAAGTAACTCTGGGATAGCGAATCTATTCATCTAATTACCATGAAATAGCCAAGTATCAATCTATTCGTTATATGTGACTGTGATCGAGCGAGTCATAAAAATGATGCCATGCAAACGTGAATAACAACTCCGAGTAGTCTACAGTAGTTATCTTTCAAACGATTCATTCAGATTTAAAAAGAATTCATTCCTATATCCTCTGTGCCCTCTGATCTCTGATCTGGATATTACCAGGTTTTATACTACTACTACTACTATGTACAGTACCTGGTACTACTCTATTATAGGTAAAATGAGACCAAGGTCTCATTTCCCCAGTATAGGTTTCAAACCCCTATAGTAAAACAGTAGGGTTACCTATCCTACCGAAATTTGGGATCGTGCCAGACTCCCTTTTTGAGTAGGGTTCCACATGGTGCGTTCCAGTGCTAATGGACCTACTGTCGTATCATACTCAGTCTTATTTATTTGTTGTCGGTTATGAGACTCTCAATCTAAATACCAAGACGAAAAAAGAGACCGGTACTTGTTAACTAGGAGAGCATTTTTTTAACCTTTAAGTGAAGCA
>Ga0100378_1003270_pt1 | contig 15590 bp, 12 predicted proteins | sample CryGeymeta201502_FD_81535 | JGI IMG/M metagenome (GOLD analysis project Ga0100378, IMG submission 81535) | Groundwater microbial communities from Crystal Geyser aquifers in Utah, USA - Crystal Geyser metaG 2015-02 | ecosystem: Environmental > Aquatic > Deep subsurface > Groundwater | place: USA...
AGAAAGCGGTCAAGTACGTATATCCGCAGTTCTACCCCCAGCAACAGGAGACTCCGTCGTTGAGAGAAGAGCCGAAGCCCACGAAGCGGAAGACCACAACGCCGACTGAGAGGAACAAGAAGGTGGCGAAAGCCCAGCCCGCGGACGTGTCTTCGCGCCGGGCACGGGACGACGACGGCGCCCTACCGGATGTCAGCAAGATGTCGGACGAGGAGTTCGACAAGCTCCCAGAGAATGTGTTAGCACGTTTGCGCGGGGACTTCGTCGACGCCTCTTGACACGGTTGACTATACGGATGTACACTCCGGGCTGCGGGGTGTACTCCGCTTCGTACCGGGCCACGATACGGCTCGCGGGGGCGACCCCCGACATCAACTCGGATCTCGTCGGTGCCGCGATAGCGCACAAACACAATTTGGCTTTCAGCGAAAAGGAGACATGACATGTCTGGTAACTTTACCAATTTCGCGCAGCTGACCGACGAGCAAAAAACCGTATGGCGGATGCGCGTCTGGCGAGCAGCCCGAAACAAGGCTTTTGTCGGCAAGTTCCTCGGAACGACCGACGACTCCATGATCCAGCGAATCACCGAGCTCAAGCGCTCTGAAAAGGGCCACCGAGCAGTCATCACCCTGGTACACGATCTCGAAGGCGACGGCACTGCCGGCGACCGCTTCCTCGAAGGTAACGAGGAAGAAATGAAGTCGAGCGACCAGGTCATCACTATCGACCAGCTGCGCCACGCAGTACGTTCGGCCGGCAAGATGGCTGACCAGCGGTCGGTTGTTCAGTTCCGAAACAGTGGAGAGAACAACCTTTCGTACTGGCTGGCCGAGCGTGTCGACCAGATGGCATTCCTGACGATGTCCGGCATCGACTACGCCTTCAAGACTAATGGCGCGGCTCGTACCGGTTCAGACCTCCCGTACCTCGACTTTGCCAGTGACGTTTCGGCGCCGACGACCAACCGCCACTTCCAGTGGGACCAGGGCACCGGTGACCTGATTGCCCCGGACCACGCGAACTTGGCCGCTGCCGACACTCCGTCGTACGCGATGATGGTCGAACTGAAGGCCCTGGCCGAAGACAAGTACATCAAGCCTCTGCGCATGAACGGCGGCGTGGCCTGGTACAACGTCTTCATGACCCCGCAAGGCGTCGCCAAGCTGAAGCTCGACGAGGACTTCAAGAGGGCGTACCGTGAAGCTCTGCCGCGGACCCCGGACAGCCCGATCTTCAAGGGCACCGATGTCATCTGGCTGGACGGTCTGGCGATCCACTCGTTCCGCAACGTGTACAACACGCGCGGCACTACGGCGTGGGGCGGCGGTTTGGTTCACGGTCAGCGCGTGCTGTTGTGCGGTGCTCAGGCACTCGCCATGGCGGACCTCGGCTTGCCGACCTGGGTAGAGAAGGAATTCGACTTCGACAACCAGCCGGCGATCGCTCTGGCGAAGATCCTGGGCATGCTGAAGCCAAAGTTCCACTCGATCTATGATGGTACGACCGAGGACTTCTCGATTCTCTCCATCGACACGGCTATCTGAGGAGGTATACCATGGATCTCAATGCATTTCGTCCGAACGGAGCGCGCCAATGGCCGCTGTCCGACGTCGTTCGCCTGACGTACGAGGACTTCACTGAAGCAAACGGCGCCGCGAACCGCCTGGTCATCGGCCACGTTCCGGCTGCGGGGATGATCGTCCACGGCTTCATTACCGTGGCCACCCCCTACGCAGCTGGCTTTGGTACGACTGCGACGATCGACCTGGGGGATGCTGACGACCCGGACCGCTACACCGCGTCGCCGGTGTCCTTGGTTGCCGCAGCCACCACCGCCCTGACGGTTCCTGGGTTCGTCACCACCGGGCCGACCGACCTTGTCGCAGAGTTTGCCGGCAACATGGTAGGGCTCAGCGCAGGCGAGTTCCTGGTGTACTACACCGTGATTGCCGAGCATCGCAAGAACGAGCAGATCCTTGCTCGATAAGACAGCCGCGCCCCCCGTACAACAGTGCGGGGGCGTAGCCATATAACCAAAGAGGATGCAGCATGAGCACGACACTGAAAGACTCTTTCATGGTCCACCCGGCGGAGCTCCGCGTGACCACCACCGCAGGCGACGCCATCCACTTCCTTCCGAACAAGGAGACCTTCGTCCCCGCCTACTCCGTTGCCGCATGCCAGGCTCACGGTGCGCGCGTAGTCAAGGTAGTGCGCGGCACCGAGAAGAAGCGCCTGAACCTGGGCGAACGTGGGGCGGTCAAGGCGATCGCCTCGTACCCGAAGCTCCAGGAAGTCGAGGTCGAAGAAGTCGACATTGACGACGTGATCCAGAAGCCGGAGAAGCCGGCAGAGCAGCGGAACACTCAGCCCTACACGCCGTCTGAAGTGAAGATCCGCGCTGCCATCCAGCGCGTCATTACCGATGGTGTAGCGGAGGATTTCACCGACGCTCTGGTCCCGAAACTCGGCGCCCTCCGTCAGTATGCTTCGGATGTCAAGATCACCGCTACCGGCCGCGACCGCGTATGGGAGAAGATGCGTCAGAACCGCGAGATCACCGACGATGACCTGAACGCGATCTTCGGAGAAGACGATGGCAGTGACGCCGACGAAGCTGCGTGACCGGTTCCGGTCCGAAGTCGACGACGTGCTACCCGACGCCGCGGACGACTCCGCGGCGTTGTGGACTGATGCGGAGATCCTGGTCTATCTGAACGAGGCGCTGCTACGCTTCGTCCATGGAACTCGGTACTTCGTAGGTCGCGTCGAGCTCGCAGTCATAGCTGACGAGCCCTCTGTCCCTCTGCCCCACACGGTCATCGAGATCCGCGACGAAGTCGGCTATCTCCAGACACGGGGGGCAGAGGTCCGCGAGATGGCCTACTCCGAGTTCAACAGCGCCGTATCGGATGACTACGGATTCGCAGTCACCGGTGGACGCTCGCCGTTCACCACGCAGGCTTCTGGCCGTCCCCGGTACTTCTCGACCGACATCGACGCCAACGAGCTTCTACTGTTCCCCCCATCCGACGCTGACGACACGCTGGTTCTCAGCGCGTACGTCGAAGCCGAAGAGCTGGGTGGCTTCGACGATGCCCTCCCGATCCAGAACCCCCGGCACGCCTACATGCTGCTCGACGGGATGAAGATGCTGGCCTACGGCAAGCAAGATGCCGAGGTGTACGACCCGGCCCAGGAGGCGCGCTACCGCACCAACTTCGAGGCCAGTATTGCAAGCGTGTACGGTGAGCGCGCTCGACGCCGACGGCAACCGCAGGTCATGCCGTACGGAGGTCTGTGATGCGTGAGTATCGTTTCCCCACCTTCGAAGACGGGGTCAACAATGTCGGACGCGAAGACCAGATCCCATCGACCTCCCTGCGAGAGGCGCGCAACGTCGATCTTCTGGTTAGCGGGCAGACAGCGAAGTTGCGCCGGCGCAAGGGCCGCGAACGTGTTGTTGCAGGCGTCGGATGCCACTCAGGAGTCGCGGGAAGCGACTTTGTGCTTTCTGTCGACAGCGGCACACTGAAGCTGTGGCGCGACCTGACCCAAGCCCCGGAGGAAGTCGCGACCGGAGTCGGTGAAGTAGGGTATGCCGAGTTCTCTGGCGGAGTCATCTGGTCTGATGGGGTCCAGAGCGGCATCGTGCTCCATGGCGGGGCTACCAAGCCGTTCGGTCTCCCAGCCCCCAACGGCGCCCCGAATGTCGGGGCATCTCCGAACGGCGGTCTCTACGCGGGAGAGTACCTCGTTGCGGTGACCTTCACCCGCGACGGTGTGGAATCCGGCGCCAGCGATGTCGTATCAGCGGCCGTGGCCGAGGGCGAGGGCATCCAGCTGAGCAGCATCCCGCAGCCGGCGGACGCCGACGCGATCAATATCTACGCGACCCAGGCCAACGGCGAGACGCTGTATTTCCGCGCCTCTATCCCTGTAGGGACGTCAGCCTACGTGCTCGGCGCGCTTGACGCGAAGCGCGCGGCACAGACGTTGTCGATGGACATGCTGCCAATGTCCCAGCGGCTCGCCATGTACAACGCACACTTATTCTCCCTCGTAGGGGACACGCTGTACTTTTCACGCCCGTTCAACTACCAGCTGCACCACACCACTGAAGACTATGTTCTTCTCGGTTCGGAGGGCAACCTGCTGCTGGCCGGGGACGATGGTGTGTTCGTTGGGACTGAAGACGGAGTCTACTTTTTCGGCGGCGAGGAGCCGCAGCGGTTCACGCAATCCTGGGTGAGCGCCGCGGCTATCCCTGACGCTGGCCTGAGCCTTGACGGCGGCTTCGTCGCTGGTAAACTTCAAGGCCGGACGGTCGCCGTATGGTGGACCGTCGACGGGGTCATGATGCTCGGTCTTCCTGGCGGCGCCGTTGAGCCGGTACGAGATGTAGAGTTCCGCGCTACGACCGCTGAACGAGGGGTCGTAGCCGCAACAACCCGAGAGGGCACAAAGCAGTTGGTAACAGTGTTGAGGAATCCAGGTGCACGCTCACCGATGGCTTTCTCTGATTCAGTAACCATCGAGGTCCACAAACACGGAGTACAATGACATGAGCAACCTGAGACGCGAGCTGCAGCGTGCCGCAGCAAATTACAAGTTCGAGCAAGACGAAGAAGGCGGGCTTTTCTTCTCCCGCACCGGCCTGCGCTTGGCGGGTGTGTTCGACATCCAGAAGAACGACGAGGAGGTCGAGCACTTCAACAACCTCATCGTAACGGAGTTCTTGAACTCCGCGCTCGAGCAGCTGTTCGGCGCCACCGCGAAAATTGGCACGTATTACATCGCCCCGTACGCAGGTAACGTCAGCCCGACGGCCTCCTGGACCGCGGCGAACTTCACTGCAAACTCGACAGAGTTTACCGCTTACGATGAGGCGGCTCGTCAGGTCTGGACCCCCGGTTCGGCGGCGGCAGGCGTGATCAGCAACAGCGCCAGCAAGGCAGTATTCACTGTCAGCGCGGCGCCTGCGCAGACGACGATCTGGGGCGCCGGCCTGATCTCAGCTTCCGGCAAGAGCGCGACGACTGGCGTGCTGGTTGCCGCGAACAAGGCGAGCGCCGCACGCGACAACCTGGTCGCGAGCGATACGGTAACGATCGGCTACACGCTGACGCTGGCGGACGCGGGCTAAAGCCGTGCTGCCGGCTCAGTTGCGCAGTAAGATGGGTACGGGGGCGCACCGCCCCCTTTCCTATGGCTAAGTGGGCCGGCCCAGGACGGATCACGGCCAGCACTTCGAGGCAGGACCGCCTCGCAGAGCTTCAGGCCCAGGCACGTAAGGTGCTCGGCTCTCTTGAGACGCAGGTCCGGCTCGGCGGCGTGTGGCAGGGGTACAAACGAGTGAAGCTGTCGGACGGGGTGGAGGTCATGGCTCATATTGACGCCACGTACCCTGACAGCCCTCTGGTACGTGCGCAGATAGTTTCGTCTCCCGTAGCAGACGAGCTCAGTAAAGCAAAGGACAGATGGGACATCTACGCTATCCGTAGGTCTAGCATCGCTTCCGGTGACCCAAATCAAACCGATCTTTCTGAGGTCACCGTAATGAGCGCGTTCACTTACGTGAACAAGAAGCTGTTCCACAACTGGGAGTATATCTTCGGGACGAAGCTTCATGGCACAGCTGTCCTGGGGACGCGGTTCTACATCGACCCTGTGGCCAAGGACTCCACTTTCATAGGCAAGAGCTCGGCCTTCCATCCCCCGGTCCCTGGATACTTCAGCTGCTTCTTCGCCGCGCAAAGGTACATTACCTCCATCCTTCGCTCAGAGACTGTACGTCCGACGGGTGCGTATCTAGAGCTTGGCACTGGTATCGTACCTTTCGGGGTCTATGAAGGGGGCGAGGAAGTTCCGTGTTCTGGGAGGTTCACGTTAGGGTCAGACCAAGTCACCACCCCGATCGCCGACTTTGGAGCCGCTTGGGAGGGCACTGGCAACGGCTTCGGCATGGCGAAAGACGCTGAGGGGAACCTACTTTTCTTCGATCAGATGGGCCATCGTAACCCTGACGCCGACCCTGACGGAGAGTTCCTCTCCGCCTTCCGTGTAGGAGCTTCCAGGGAGTTGTTGTTCGATATTTATTCCGGCACGCCGAGGGCCAATATCGTAGGAACAGCGCAAGCCCGCCCCGGCGGTGTATGTGTGGCCGCAATCTCAAATGACTTCGGTGTCGGGGAGCTGAAGTTCCTGGTCTATGATCCGGCCACGGGCTTCCGTAACATGGTTAGCGGCACCGGCATCCCTTTTATAGAGGGCGTCAACAACGGCCGCATGACATTGCACGGGCCAAACGTATATGTGGCAGGCAACTGGCGAGAGAGTGGCAGCGATTTTCGTATGCAGGTCTACCGGTACAACCTGAACACCGGCGTTAGCGAGATGCTGATAGACGCCGGCCCAACCGGAGCCCCAGATACATCAGGGGCAGCAGCTTTCGGGGGCATATCCGTGCTGGACGGCGGGCGCACACTGCTGATATTCAACACCTCTGACTGGCCAGCGCGAACGCAAGTGGCGTGGCTCTATACGTACAACCCCGAAGACGGCTACGTTTTATCAGACACCGTGTTCGCCCCTTTCGTAGAAGAGTCAACCGCAACCGCGGGTATGGACGCGGCGGCGGGTTTTGGACATGCCCAGACAATCCACTATTCAAGGTAAAGTGAGGTTCTTATGGCCAGGTTTTATGACAGAGTAAAGCACGTAGAAACGATCTCCGGCCCCTCTGGTTTTTCGTTGTCGTCTTTCAATGTCGTCTCGGGGTTCGTATCCTTTGACTCTTTGCCTGAATACGATAGCTTTGCTTCGGTCTATCTACTGCTTGAAGACAAGGCTACTGGCGACTGGGAGCTCGGGCTGTACACAGAAAGTGGGCTTGGGTTTTTCAGCAGAAATTCTGGCGACGTACTGGAGTCCTCGAATTCCGGTGGCTTGGTCAGTTTCGCTGGGAATGATGTAGAGATCTCGATGGTAGTGCCGTCGAGAGTCTATAACTTCATGTCTGCGGACTCTCCCGGTTTAGCCCCGAAGCTCGAGATTGGCTGGGAACGGGGGGGCGACACCTCCACTTTATCCGATCGTCCTGGGTACACAACCTTCGCTCACGGGGACATCAACAACCCCAACGCTGTAGTGCTGAGCACTCAAGGTCCGAAGCGCTCGCACCAACAGGTCCAAGTATCGAAGTTACGCACTTCGAACGCTGCGCAGCAGCCGCTATACAGCGCTTCGGTCGCCTACGCTGACGGAGGGTTTTCGGATTATGGAGTCACTCATATCGAGGCGGTGGTCACAGCCATAGGGAGCGTCTCCGGGGGCACTTCTTTCGAAGCCTTGGCCGTACGAATAGAGGCAGCGGCCGTATACAGAGGCGGCGGCGTTGGAACGTCGGCTTTCCTGTTCACCCCGACGGTAACCGTGCTCGGAAGCGATGGGGCGAACGCAGCGGCGTGGGGCGTCGATGTAGACACGACGACACCGGGCACGTTTACGATCCGGGTGACCGGAGATGCGAGCTCGGTCGTAGATTGGGCGGCAAGAGTTAGAATCCTGGGGAACGCCCGCGTACCGACAGCGGAGGCATGAAGTGGCTATCAGTGAAGCTCCGATCTCCAGTACACCGATAGCTGCGTCGGCCGACTCTGCGTTCACCGGTGACATCGACCTGTCGTCCACGATGACGTTGTTGGGGCAACACTCGATCATGCCTTACGTTACGCTACTCGACTCAAGCGCAACAATGGAGTCGCAGGCACGCGTCAACGTGTGGTTGTTACTGGCGTCTGGCGCCGCGGCGGAGTCTATGCTTCTGAAGTTCCCGGCGGAGTTCACTGTAGGGAGCTCTCTGAGCTGCGCTTCTTCGGCGGACTACGACACTGCGCGTACGTTCGTCTCGTCGCTCCAGGCAAGCTCGACAATCAACGCGGCGCTCGCCGGAAACCTGAGCCTGAGCTCCGCGATGAAGCTGGCCAGCGCAACAAATATCTGCCATGTGCTTGACCTCATGTCTGCGCTCGAGCTCTCAGGCGCTGATGATATTCTTCATGCAAAAGCGATTGCCCTCCTCTCGGGCTTGGTGCTCTCTTCAACCGCTTCGGACAACGTCGGCTACCTGGTCGATGTCGCTGCTGCGATGGTGCTGCGCAGCCTGGAGTCGTACGGCTGGGACTTCGAAGCGGTCGATGGACTGACACTGTCTTCGATGTTCACAAAGCGGTATGCCACACTCATCGAAGCTGTTGAGCAGCTCAATGCCTCAGCCAGCGCCACGTTCAGCGGCACCGTCCACATGGCCTTCGTCTCGACCGCGTTGCTCGATGCTCAGAGCGCGACTCAAGCCGACCTGCATCTGGACCTGTTCGATGCCGCGGTCGGGATGGCTGTATTCAAGCTGGGCGACGATGTCTACCACGGCATCGTGCTCTCGACCGAGGCTGCTGCGTTCACGGAGTACACCGAGTATCCCTTCAACAGCCTGTTCACCTTCAAGGGCAAGCCCTACGGTGTGGCGGACGACGGGATCTACCTGCTCGAAGGTAGCGACGACGCTGGCGAGCCAATCGAGGCAGCGTTCAAGACCAAGCTGACGACCATGCGCCAGCGCGCTTTGAAGGATGCAAGAGGGCTATATCTCGGGTATACTAGCGATGGAGAACTTGTCCTCAAGGTCACGACGACCCGAGACGGCAAGAAGCGCGAGGACTGGTACAAGGCGCAGTATAGCGGAGACGCGGACTTCCGGCGCAACCGGATGAAGATTCAGAGAGGGCTCCGCTCGACGTACTGGCAGTTCGAGGTAGCCAACGTCGAGGGCGCTGATTTCGAGGTGGAGGACGTTACGATCCTCTACGAAGTGTTGTCGAGGAGGATCCGATAAGTGACTGCCAGCACCCCTCCGATTCCAGTAACCGGCGCGCTACCGGAAGTTCAGGGCCAGTTCGACCGGGCGCATTCGTTCGGTTCGACGGCGTTCTCTTCGGCTCTCGGGCTGATTGGACAGCTCAGCTCGTTCGACCCGACTGGGGTTTCCTTCGACACAAGCTTCACCGTCCCTGGCTCTCTGATCTCCGGCTTCATGCGGCCGGAGCGTCCGGCCGACCCCGACGACGTCGAGTTCGATGTCACAGTCCCGGACCCGCCAGCGTTCTCCGCGATCAGCATTCCGACCTTCAGTTCCGTGCCGACGTTCGACAAGGACGCGCCTCTTGTGGACTTCAGCGGGAAGCCTCAGCCGTTCGCGAAACTGCCGCCGGAGGTGCCGGCGCTGTTCCCGGTGACGATTCCGACGGCCCCGAACATCGCGTTGCCGGAGTTGCCGTCGCTGCAGGAGCTTCAGCTGCCGGATCCGCCGGACGTCCTGACGCCGGAGTTCACCGCTGAGCGCCCGACGTTCAACACGCCGGTGCCGGACGCCAGCTTGGACTACTCGTTCACCCCGTACTCTGAGGTGCTGCTGAGCCAGGTGCAGCAAGAAATCTCGCGTATCCTGACGACTGGGCTGGGGCTGCCCCCGGCAATCGAGCAGGCCCTGTTCGACCGGGCGACTGGGCGAGAAGATGCTGCGGCGAACCGGGCGGTCGACGAAGTGTTTACGGAGTTCGCTGCCCGTGGTTTCACGCTGCCGAACGGTCTGATGGACCGCCGCGTCAAGGAAGTCCGCCGGCAGAACGCGGAGAACCGCAGCGCGACCAACCGCGAGCTGGCCATAAACGCGACGCAGGTTCAGATCGAGAGCCTGCGGTTCGCTGTTCAGCAGGGCATCGCCGCGGAGAGCCTGACCGCTCAGATCCATTTCCAGGCTGAGGAACTTCAACTGCAGGCGGCGCAGATCGTTAGCGACTTTGTGCTGCGGATCTTCCTTGCGCGCGTCGAAGTCTACAATGCTGAAGTCGCGGCGTTCCGCGTTGATGCTGAAGTCTTCCGCTCGTTGATCGAGGCTGAGCTGTCAAAGGTCGAAGTCTACCGCGCGCAGATCCAGGCGGAGCTCGCGCGCGGGGAGATCAATCAGCAAAAGATCAATCTCTACGTGGCTCGGTTGGAAGGGTTGAATACGCTGGTCGCGATCTACCGCGGCCAGGTCGAAGCAGCGAACACCGTGGCTGCGACGAACGCGACGATCATCCAAGGTTTCGGTGCAGAGGTCGATGCGTACCGCTCTGAGGTCCAAGCCAAAGAGTCCGAATTCGCTGCCTGGGCACAGCAGATCCAGGGCGAGCTTGGCAAGGTCGAAGCCTATCGCGCTGAAGTCGGGGCGTTCACCGCGCGCGTCCAGGCGTACGCCGCTGGAGTGGACGCCCAAGCGATCGCGCCACGGCTGCAACTAGAACAACAGACGGTGCTGGCGGACCAGTACCGCGCGCAGATCAGCGGCGTACAGGCGCAGATCGCCGCGTTGGCTTCGAGAGCCGACGCAGTGGCTTCGATCTTCTCGAGCAAGGCTGCGATCTACTCGGCCGAGGGCCAGGTCAGCGTTGCTGAGGCTGAGAGCAACACCCGCCAGTTCCTCGCCGTGCTCGAAGAGGCGCGCGCAAGGTCTACGGCGATGCTGGCTGAGGCCGAGCTGAACGTGAACCAGGCGATCGCGATCGGGAACCAGGTGGTCGAGGCCCTGCGTGGTGCGGCCCAAGCGGCAAGTCAGCTCGCTGCGAGCGCGCTCAGCTCGGTCAACGCCAGCGCTTCGATCGGCGAGAGCGGGTCGGCGACGAATTCCTGGGCCTTCAGCGAAGAATGGCGCAAAGACATTACTTGAGGTAGCACGACATGGCACGCAGACCTATCAGTTTCGACGGCCCCGGCCACTCGTCCCGTCTCGATCCCCGTCGCCGCGTGACGGGCGGCGACATCTTCGAGCGCCGCGCGTTGAAGCGCGCGATCAGCGCTGTGGAGCGCGGTACGGAGATCTCCAAGCTCGACATGGGGGCGCTGACGCGATCCGGCCAGTTCGACCCTGGCGAGCTGCGCGGGAAGTTGTCCAGTCGCCTCGTCAACTCCGGCCGAAGCGTCGGCGAGCGCAAGATTCTGAACACGCCGGAGCGGCGCCAGGCGCTGTTTGGTGCGCAGACGGCTGTGGCGTTCAACAAACCGTTCTCGGACTTCCAACGCCGCCAGCTCGGATTCACTGAAGACCAGGACAACGCTTTTCGCAGCTCGCTCACCGAGTTCCGCCGCGAGAGAGGATTGTTCATGAAGCCGCCGAAGCGGTTCAGAGAGGATTGAACCATGTCTACCCCTGAAGAACGTGTACTACAGCGCCAGCGTGAGCAGCGTCGACCCAGCCAGGGCGGAACAGGTGCGCTGCCGTTCTTTTTTCGCAGCGGAACAGGTGCGCTGACCGCCGCGGAAAAAGAACGGCGGCGCACTGAACCTCCAGGTCTGTCAGATCTGATAGATAGAACGTTGCGTAGTCACCCTCTCGGCCCGAAGCCGCAGAGCGTGGACGACTTGCGTGCGCGGCTCCTCGCCGCACGCAACACACGCGCTGGGGCAGGTATCCCCGCAGGGACAGACAGTATCAGTGCTGACGGGTTCGAAGGCCCTCGTCCGACACCGACGCCGGCCTCCGCAGAACCGCCTCCCCGCGAACTGACCCTCGACGAGCGCGAAGAACAGATCCGCCGCGCGGCCGGTGAGACGAACCCCGTCGGCTCCGGCGCGCTGCGTGACTTCGAGGCAAGCTTCGTAGGCCCGCGCGCTGGCGGCACCGCTCCGAACAGGATGGAGCGCTTCGCAGCCGGGCGCGGCCAGTTCGGCGAGCCGGTGTTCAACAACGAGTCGATCCGGCGCATGAACAATGCTGCCGCGGTCCAGCCGGAGACGCTTCGTGGTGGCTTCGGCATCGCCCAGGCGACGCCGGTAGCGTTGACGGACCAGGACATTGCCCAGCAGCGCGACGCGGGCTTCATCACCGAGAAGGAAGCGACGGAGCGCCGAGCCCGGCTGGACCAGGCTGACGCGAACCTGCGTACGCTCGCAACCACTCAAGCGCGTGGAGCGGGCCAAGGGGGGAGCCGCCGCCCCCCGCCGCGTATCTTCGCCGAGACCGAGGACGGCACTCCTGTGGTGCAGGATTTGTCGCCTGAAGAACAGCTGGAAGCAGCGAAGCCGTTTACCAACGGGGTGATAGCGGACCTGGCGCGCGACGACGTACCCGGCTTCGCGGATGACCTCGCGGCGGGGAAGGTCACGACTGAAGGCATGGCGAGCCAGATGGCGGCGTTCAACAAGCGGTTTACTGCAGAGGCAAAGCAGACAGGGTCGTTCAGCGGTATCAGCAGCGAAGTCGAGCTGCGTGACCTGTTCGCTCTCGGCCAGGCGCTCAGCTACGCGACTGGCGGGAGCCTGGCGACGAATCTGAGCCCCGCTGAGGTGCTCAACACCGCCGAGCAGCTGCTCGCAAACGAAGAGGGGAGATTCTTCCGCAGCAGCGGGTCGAACGCGAACGGCGTGAAGGTCAGCATGGGTGACCTACCCGGCTCGGTCGGGCGCATTCTGGAGCGGCTTTCCGGTTCGATCAGGGAGGCCGCACTGAAAGATCCGAACAGCCCGGAGCGCCGCAAGATCGCAGAGAACTCTGCACAAAGCCGCGTCGATGATCTACGCGACAACGATGTTGGCGAGTTCCGCAGCTCCATCCGCGAGAACGCTGTACGCAGCGGGGCTGACGTGGTGTCTCGGGTAACGCCTGACTTCCTGGAGCGCCCGCTCGATGCGCTGTTCCAACGAGGGTTCGGTACGGACGGCGGCTTCGCCGAGACCAGCGTGCGGAACTTCACGAATCTCCCGAATCCGCTCTTCTCGCTCTCTACAGCTCTTGGCGCCCCGGACTCCGCGGCGACTCAAAGAGCGCGTGAGGATCTGAGGAAGCTCCGCCGTGGCGAATGATCGGATCGTCTTCGACCTGGAGACTGGCGAGCGCCTGGAGGACGACCGGCAGGATCTACGGATTCTCGCCCGCCCGGAAGTAGTAGAGCGGCAGCCGGTAGAGAGTGATCTACGGCTGAGCGACATCGGCGACGTCAAAGAGACCGCCCTGGCCGGACGCCGCCGTCGCACCAGTGTGTTCGGCCAAGGACTGCGGTCTGGTATAGCGGGCATCGAAGCAGGCGTCGAGGGCGCGCAAGCGATCGCCGCCGGCCTCGCCTCTCCGGTCATTGGCGACGATCTCGCAGAGCGCAAGGCAGCCCAAGTTCGCGATACACAGCGGTTCGCTCAGGAGGTCGGTCCAGAGGCCACGTTCCAGGGCGCGCTGCGGGGCGAGAACGTCGGTAACTTCGTTGTCGGCGCGCTGGCCCAGCAGATCCCGAACCTGGCCGCGACGATCGGCGCAGCTGTCGTCGGCGGTGGCGTCGGCGGGGTGCTGGCCAAACGGAGCACTCAGAAGGCCATCGGCGCTAAGATCGGTCAGGCTACGGACAGAGCCACCCGCTTCGGCCAGGCTATCAAGACCGCTGAGGCAGCGGGCGACGCTCCGCGCGTCCTGGCGCTGCGCCAGGCCCAGCGACAGGCCGGGGAGGAGGCAGTACAGGTGCTGGGGGCGCTCAGGGGCCGACTGCTCCCTGCAGCGCGTCGACGGACGACCGAGCTCGCCGGCGGGCTGTCAGCGGCCGTCGCAGGCATGGGTATCGCCTCGGGCGAGTCCGCGAGCTTCATCCTCGACCCGGAGGCCGAGGGCTCAGTCCTGGTGCGCTCTGTCGCCGCTCTGGGCGGGGCCGCTGGAGAAGGCGTGACCGAAGCGATCCCGGCGGTGGGTATCCTACGCAACATCGGTCTGGGGCGCACTGGTGCGAGGAAACTGTCAGAGGCGATGACGCAAAGGCTCGGCGGCGGTCAGCTGGCTGAGGTAGCTGTCGGCGGCGCGCGCCAGGCGCTCAGCGAGGGGCTGCAGGAAGTCAGTGCTGAGTTCATCATGAACGTGGCCCACCGCACCATCAACGAGAACATCCACCTGCTCGACGGTGAGGCCCTGATGCAGTACCTGGAGGCCGGCGTCGTCGGCGGGCTTGTCGGCGGCGGGCTTGGCGCTGCAACCAGCGTCCGCTTCAAGGAGGCCGGACAGAGCGTCTCGCAACTGCTCTCCCGGCAGGCTGAGCGCGAGGTCGTCGCTGCGGAGGAGAAGTTCGAGCGGCTTGACCCCGAGCAGCGGGCGCAGCGCTCGCTCAGCACCGACGTCCGGCTGGACACGGCAGCGACACAGGCTCTGGGGGATCTGATCCTCAAAGGGCTGGGCACTGGCCAGCGCGCGCTCTCTCGGCTGAGCCCAGAGCGGCAACAGGTACTGCGCGACGAAGTAGGCGTGGCTCTGCGGCTCCTGGTCGACCCCGACGCTGTCGAGGTCGGCGCACAGCAGCTGCCTTCAGACGGTGGCGGAGCTCCCGGCGAGTCCCAGCTTGCACGTGCGCGCACCATCGTCGACCAGATCTTCGGCGACGAAGCTGGTGTAGCTGAAGAGGCTGCGGCGCTGGCCCTGGTGCGTGCTGAGCGGCTCCTGCTCGACAACGCGCTCGCGAACAATGCACCGCCGCAAGTGATCCAGCGCCGGCGCGCGCGCCTGCGGCGCATCGTCGACTTCGCCTACGGTGAGGACGGTGCGCCCGAAGCTGCCGGCGTCGGTGACCTGCAGCTCGGCGCCCGTCAGGAAGTCGATGAGGAGGGGCGCCAGGTCAACGTCAGCGACGAGTCCGACGCGGACCCGGACAATGTCGTCGAATCCTCACAGCTCGGCTCGATCCGTGAGGAGGCTGCGCAGTTCAATCTGCCGATGAACGGCGAGGGGCCAAACGCGACTCGAAGCACGACCAACCTCAAGACCCCGCGCCTCGGGAATATCGCTCCGGTCTTCGTCAACAAGGAAGGTACGGAGACCAGCTCGGCGCGGCAGCGTGCTGAGGAGATCAATAAGGCCGCAGCAGCCAAGCGCCTCGGCGAGCAGGTTCGCGTCGAGCGTGCTGGCGACGTGGTGGAGCGTGTCATCCTGCGGGACATGGGGGGCGACTCCGACACCGCCACGAACAACCGTGAGGCGCAACGGCTCGTGATCCTCGAGGCCCAGGCTGCGAACGACAGGCTGAAGTCTGGGAGCAAGGCCAAGAGGTTGCCGGGGCGCGTTGTCACAGAGGAGCGTTTTACGCCGGAACTGGTCCAGAGCCGCCCGAACGACGTGTTTGTTTTCGGGGACAACATGGTAGGGCGGGGGCAGCAAGGACAGGCCGTGATCCGTGGACTTCCGAACGCCTTTGGGATCCCTACAAAACGCGCCCCTAGCAATGCCTCTTCGGCTTTCTTCGGCCAGAATGTAGAGCAGGAAAAACAGGCTATCACAGACGCCGTAGACCGGTTGGTTGAGCTGCAGAGCCAAGGGAAGAATATCGTACTGCCCGCCGACGGTCTTGGAACAGGGCGCGCTCAGCTGCGGGATAGAGCTCCCGAAGTAGCCGCTCACCTCGACCAGCAGCTAAAGCGTCTGGGTGATGGACCGACTTTCGACCAGGCGAAGGAGTTCCTGAACCAGTTCGAGCTGCTGGTCGAGGAGCGTGCGCCGCGCCAGGTCGACGCAACCGACGAGCAGGCACTGA
>Ga0100378_1003271_pt1 | contig 15589 bp, 19 predicted proteins | sample CryGeymeta201502_FD_81535 | JGI IMG/M metagenome (GOLD analysis project Ga0100378, IMG submission 81535) | Groundwater microbial communities from Crystal Geyser aquifers in Utah, USA - Crystal Geyser metaG 2015-02 | ecosystem: Environmental > Aquatic > Deep subsurface > Groundwater | place: USA...
ACAGTGTTATTATTATTTTATATATTAATATTATACATATTAAATAATAATATATTATATATTAAATACTTAAAATACACTTATACAAACTTGGGGATTGGGGATTGGGGATTGGGGATTGGGCCCAATCCCCAATCCCCAATCCCCAATCCCCAATCATTATTATATAAATAGTTTAATATGTAATAAACTACTATTATAAAACTATTAATTAGTTAATAATTTTAATTAATTTAATTAAATTTAATATAAAAAATGATAAACAAAACAATATTTATTGCTTTAACATTAATCTTAATTTCATTAATAAACTGCACAGACTACCAAGTTAAATCACTCATCCTCAATCAAGTTTACAACGAAAAAACTATCGGAGACACTATGAACATATACAATCTTAATTTAAACTCTAACTTATCTGTAAATAAAGATTTAGTTGTAGATGCTAAGCTAATAAATAATATTGGTATTTTCGATGCACCTCTTGTCTTTATCTCAACAGTAAATAGTTATTAATTATATTAAATATTAATAATTATAGACTCCTTTACCAAACCCAACAAATAAAGAAGAACAATGGGTATGCGGACAACTTGGAATGGAAAACTGCTTTGTTCCTTCTAAATATCTAAACAACTTAAAAAAACTTTATATCGGAGTTATTTGCAATAGTTGTCATTACTCTTTGAAACTTTCCATTGTTGAAGAAGAAGCACTCGTAGAAGGACAAACAAATCTATTTCACTTAAAGAAAGGTGACACAAAAGTCTTTAATTTCAAACCAAGGAACTTGAACTTTGAAAATCTCCAAATTACTGCCTTTAACTTAAAGAAATCAAACTATGATATGAAAGCTGAAATAGGTATATTAAATATGTTAATAATTTAATTCTTTAATGTATAGTTGATAGTACTAAAGTAGGAAAGACTCTCGAAGCCCCAATTACCCAAAGTTGGATTGGAGAAAAACAATTAGTTATTAAATCAACTGATGCTAAATATGTCAGTCCTAATATCACCTATAGAGTTATTATAACCGCATTAGAGGCTGGAGTATTTAATTTAGAAGCCTTATCTTCTGACACTGTTCTTACCCTCAAAGATAAGGATCTTAAATTTCAAAATTTATCAAAAGGACAAAAAATATGTTATAAATACAATATCTCTCCTTTAAGTTCAAATGAAGATGTTATTGTTGATATTAAAGCAATTAAAGGAAGCTTAAATGTTTACTTATCTCCTAATGAATTACCAACAGATAAGAAATTTACAAATGAATTTGAAGTTACTAAAGACCATAAATTTGACTTATCAAAAGCCTTAAGAGACCAACACGCAGCAGCCAGCGGAACATGGTTTTTATGCGCTCATACTACTGAAGCATTTAGTTTCTACGCTATTCAAGTATACTTAGCTTCAAACGCTATGGAAGTACTCGATTACAAAAGATTATTACTAAGTACATACATTAATACAATAATATAATAAATATATTAACTTCTTAGATCTTGTCAAAAGCAAAGGAATTTATGACATCGATAACTTAATTCTTAATTCAAAATATAATACTCAAAAGACTTTAGTTGAATCTGATGCTTTAGTAAAAAAAGCAATTGGAGCTAATGCACAAAGAAAGCTCGCAGATGTAGTTGCACCTACTTCTAATACTTCTGCTGATCCAACTGTAAGAAGAATTTTAGTTAATGGACATGGAGTTGGAGGAATAGCTGTTGGAATATTATTCTTCTTTATTGCTCTTTGTGGATTATCAGCAATCATGGCATTATTTGTTAACACAAAGTTATTGACAAATCCTCTATTATTAGGAAAAGTAGAATACTAATAATTAAGATAAGACCAATGAATATTTAACTTTTATACATTTTATAAATTAAAAATTTAATTAAGTAAATAAATTGTATTAAAGTAATATTTGTATTAATTAAGTTACTAGTTAATAGTTAACAAGTTGTTTATTATAAGAATATTAATTTATAATAATATAAAGGATATAGTTTTTATAAATACATGCTTAAATTAATTTTTTATGATTATATTCAATTTGATATTTATTATATTATTGAAAAGTTATAATTAGTTATATTACTAATATTTAGAAAAATTAGAAAAACCATTTAAATTAAAATTTTATATTTTATATTAATAAAATTAAAAATGGAATTAAGCGCGTATATCACTAAATTATTTGGAAAAGACTACAATAACGACGGTGTAAATTATATAAAATTAATTTTTAAGATCACAGAACTATTCCTAGACGGAAAATACAAAAAAACTGAAATAGAAAAACAAGACCAGGAATTATTAGAGAAATTTAAGAATTTAAAAAAATTATGTTTAAACGCATGTAAACTAAAGAGTTTAGCAAACTTACCAAATCTAACTAGTATAACAACAGTAAATACTAATTTAAACTATTAAATATTAAATACTTAACATTAACAAATTTAGCTCGAACTTTCAGATAATAAAATAACTGATAATGAACTTGACAATATATTAAGGTATCCTAATTTGAAGAAATTAAAATTGTCTGGAAATTATATTAAAAGTTTAGATAGTTTACTTAAATTCGTAAATAACATATGTTAAAAAAAGAAAAAATTAGAAAAGTTAAAATCTTTAGAATTATATGAATGTGAAGTATCAAAAAAGAAAGATTATAAGAAAGAAATATTTACAATATTACCTCAACTAGAAGTAAGAATTATAAATTTTAAATTAACCAATCAATATAAATTCAATATAAAAGTTATATAAATTTAATAATAACATAAATTTAATTTCTTAAATCTCCAATAGACCATAGACAATACAACTAAAGAAGGTAAAGTTGTTGAATCAGAAGATGACGAATCTGATTATAATGAGGAGGAAGAGGATGAAGAAAATGAAAAAGACGACTTTGTTGGTAATAAAAATAAATAAATTTAAACAACTAATAATTTAAATTTTCCTTATATTATTTAATTAAAGATGACGATGGATTAGAGGGTGAGGACGAAGAAGTAGATGAAGAAGCTGGGGAAGAGGAAGACGGAGAAGAAGAGGAAGAAGATGACGAAGAGGACGAGGAAGGTGATAAAGAAACTAAAGGAAATGATAAGGATTATATAGAAAATGAAGAGAATAAACCGAATAAAAAGAAGAAAACAGGCTAATAATTAAAATATTTAAATATAAGTAGTATAATTTAAAAATTAATACAATTACCATTCATAAGTAAGATATTATAAGTAAATAATATTATACAACCTTTTTAATTTATTTAATATTATAACATTCTAATGTTCTATTCTTATAAATAATTTTTTATAACTTAGAGTACTTTTATTTTATATTCACAATTCTAACTATCTATCTATCTAATATTAAATTGATTATATTTTCACGTTATAACTGTTTTTCAATTAGTGTATCTTTTGTATCAGACTTTTCAATATCCAAATCTTTATTTGTTTCACTTTCGATATTTACATCTATTCTATCTGCAATATTTATATCAATCATTTTCTTTTCATATAGATTAAAGATTATTACTCCGATAATTATCAACACAAAACCAATAAAATACAATATTCTCTTTTCTTTATCGTCAAAAAATAATATTCCAATAAGATAACTCCACATAATTTGTGTAACTAATGATATATTAAACATTGCGGCTGAACATTTTTTAATATAAAACGGAGCAAATATAGCAAAAATAGTAAGTGAACATCCAAACGCAAAGCAAAATAGAACTATGAATTAAAGGAATTAAATGATTTAAACTATAATATATATTAGAAACTATTATTAAATACGTATTTGAAGTATATAATCGTTTGAATATAATGATGAGTATTCTCCCATGAAGATAGCCTCAATTCCTGTTAAAAAGCAGCCAGTTATACCTTCCCACGGGAAAAATTCGTAGATATCATCTTCAGATTTAAAAGTAATTTCTTGAATGATTGAAGAACTATTAGGATTAATTAAGAATAATCAGTTTAAGTAGTATTATAACAATAGATAATAATATTATTATATTACACTGCATAACAAAAGGCTGATATAACGCAATAAATAATCCCATTTAAATTTTTGTCAAAGCTAATATCCTTGTATTCTTAAATTTAAATTTAAATATACTTATACTTACCACTTGTTATTAATTCAATTACCATCAGACCAATTCCAAGTACACATATAAACATTCCAATTATATGAAATTTCAAATATTTATAAGCTTTAATAAAAAAGAAAGTAAGGATAATAGTCCAAACAACACTAGAGATATTAATTATATACGGATACGAAAAGCTAAGAGTCGAAAAAGCTAAAACATTTAAAAAAGTTCCTTGTGAGTCGAATAATCCTATTAAAAAGTAATTCAATTTTGGTTTTTTTAGTCCTTTATTCTTTATTATGAAGATTAAGAATATGAGTAAATAATAATTCATTGACATTATAAGAGGAATGTTAATTTCGTATGTTTTATTCACATAAGTAGCTATAAAACCGTTAAGAATTCCGAATAACGAAAAAGCTTGTCCAAATAAAACAGTAATTAATATAGTTAATTTTGCTATCTTTTTAGGTTCTTTAATTCATAAAATTATTATTTACAACTTTACTTTCATTTAGTAATTTATAATTCATTTCTGGATTTTCAACCTCATCGTTATTTTCGCTTTCTAATGCTTTAGTCATATTTTGTGAATAAAATATATACGAATAAAAAATTAATTTGATTTTATATTAGTATATTAGTATATATATATGTTAGTATATTATATATTATAATTTAAAATGTATTATGTTATAGTTAAGCTTTTGTTTAATAATATTGTAATTGTAATTAACTAATTAAAATTCTTTTTAAGTTTTTTATTTATAAATATAATTACTTAATATAATAACTTTATAAAAATTACAAAATGAAAGTGATATGTTTGTTATACTTGATATATTTTATAAATTATGTTACATCACAATTACCAATTAATAATACCGCATTGGCAAAATGTTTTTGGATATTTAACTCAACAAACATATTCGATATTCATGGTTTACAAAGATCAACTAGTGCTCTCGTGTATTTTAATATTTAATGATTTCAGTGATAGAAACGTTACTGGAAAACTTGATCTTGAAAGATACTGGTTTAACTTTTGTGATGACACATTATTAAAATGCAATAATAAAACAACAATGTTTTATATGAAAGATGATAAAACTAATGCATGTGTTAATATGGCAGGAGGCAAAGAAATGTATAGCACTTTTGTATACGACTATAGTAAGTTTAAACATTTTACTATAAATACATAATCATTAATACAATAACTAATACCAGAACTAATATAATTACTAATATTAATATGCTTAGGTCTAACACAAAAAAATAATTTATTTGTTACTCTTCCATACGGAGATAAATGCCTTGGCGACTTATCAAAGAATTATACCCTTAAAGTTGAAATGATTTGTAATAAGAACTACCCTAAGGGTTCACCTAAAATAGATGGATCAACAATGTCAACTTTACTATGTGATAATAAGTTAGTAATTGAAGGAGAAGATGGTAAGCAATTATATTTTATTATGCAGTATGTCCTTATTTAAATTACTATCATGTTTGGGGATTTTATGTAAGATATAGTATTGTCTTTGCTGTTATTATGATGGTAGTAGGATTGTATATGACATTCTTTGGGGCATACTTTAATTTTGTTATTATTTTCATTGTTGGAATAATAGCTTGGTTAATAATCGGAATGATTATTGTGTTTACTGTTTTTAGCTCTTTTACTAATGGAGCAACTGATGTTGAAATGGCAATAGTCATTGGTGTATCAGGATTTTTAGGAATAATATGGGGAATTTTAATGTACAAATTCGAAAGGATATTCCAAATCACATTAGGTAACTAGTTCTATATTAATATATAATTATCACTACTATATCTATGTTAACTTACTTTAATTATAATATAATAGGAACAATTCTTGGATTTATACTAGGTCAATTTATCTATAATGTTATATTTACATTTACTGCTCCTTTACCAGTAAAATATTACTTATTTACTTACTTATTAAATATTTCAGGTTTTATATTGGGTTATAGTATGTGCTACTGGAGTTCTTTTTGCTATTTTGTCCTTATGGTGTGTAAAACCATTACTTATCTTCACAACTTCATTGGTTGGATCTTATGCATTACTTAGAGTATGTATTAACTATTCTTTATATTTAATGTACTCTCATAATATTTTAGGGTATTTCACTACTTGCTGGAGGTTTCCCTGCAGAAAGTTTAGTTCAAGACTTAAATTTAAATAAAGAATATGAACAGTTATTAAATGTAATTATTAATATTCAATTAATATTCAAATAAAATTTAGTTGGCTGCAACATGGAAAACATATCTATATTTAGGATCGTTTGTGATTTTATGTATATTGGGAATACTTGTTCAATATAAAATGAAGAAAAATGTAGAAGAAGAAAATTTAGAAGGTCATGCTGAATTGAATGAATCTATTACACCAAATATAAATGATGTTTCAGTTAGTATGTCATTAAGTACAAATGCTCATCAAATATAAGTTCTTACTTACAAATTTTTGTTAATATTTTTAAATTATATAAACATTAATTGAAATCCTATTTAATAATTACATAATTGTATTTTATGTCTTTTATTATTGTATAATTTTAATTATTATTTTAAGTATATATTTAAATGTAAAATTATACTTATATATACAAAGTATTATCATTTCAAAATTATAGTTCAATAATTCAATTGTTTAATACATATCCAATAATAGATCTAAACCACGACTTACTTATTCATCAAAATACTCTTAACCTTCATACTAAACGCCAAATCTAAACATTATCATAAGTTAATATAAAACAAATAACAAATAACAACAAATCATAATAAATTTATCTAGACTTACTTTTACTTGCTTGTTTAAATTGCTTCTGTACATTAACAGTCTTAGAAATATTAACTAAACTCTTCTTAAATATTTCAATCAACTTTACTTTCGCAGAAATAATATCAATCCTCTTATTTATCTCAATTCTAGTACATTCTGCAATTAATTTACCAATCATAGTATCCTTAACTAAATCAGGTACAATAAACTCATCTTTATTTATTAGTTTCAATAAAATTTTATTTTGATCCTTAAAATTACTCCAAGGCTTTTCACATCCAAATACTTCACTTAAGACGAGACCAAATGACCATACATCGAATTTTGTTGATATTTTTACTTTACTAGCTGAATTATTGGTACTTGTTCTAGTTATGTCACTCTCTATACTTTCAAAATTATCAGGTGGCTCATATAAAATAGTACCCTTATTTGCCGTAAATGTTCCTGTGTTTTGCTGACTTATTTGTTTTGAAATACCAAAATCAATTAGCTTTAAGTTAAAATCGTCTGTTAGTATTATATTCTCTGGTTTGATATCTCTATGAATAACCTTATGTCTGTGTAAGTACTCAATTGCGCTGGCTAAATCTATCATTAGCATTAAGTAATTTAATTCTGTTATTGGATTTTTTATTTGGTCTTGTGATAAATCCTTTATTTTTTGTTTTAAACTTAAGCCTGGAATATACTCCATTAAAATTGAAGGTTGTTGCTTCTGCTTATCATTTTTATCTTGAGTTAAGTAGTAACCGTAGATTATAGGAGTTTTTAAACTTTTGAACATATGACTTGTTTTTAATTCGAGTTTGAAAGTATCTAATGACTTTGTAGTGTTAAAATATGATTTCTTTGCAATTGATAAGGATAAGTAATTTAATTTGGTTACTACTCCGAATCCACCATCTCCTATGACGATGTTTGTATCTTTAAGTTTTGAGTTGTAAGAGTTATTTGAATTATCTGATGAATTAAAGTCTGGAAAAGAAAATCGAGTAAACATTCCTGAAGTTTTATTGAAATTTGAGCTTTTAAAATAAGAAACAGTTTTATTTTTGATTATTTTAATATGTACTTCTTTCTCACCGTTATGATTTTTGGTTTGAATATTACTTAGTTTTAATTTACTTTCATCGTCTTTGCTTAATTGAGTTCCGTTTTTTAAGAAGACAAAATTAAGTGATTGAACATCCAAATCTTCGATGTCAATTCTAATTATATCTAAAAATTCATCTTCTTCAAATTTATGAATAAGCCTTCCTTCATCAGAAACTATTTTAAAATCATCTAACATTAGAACTTCAGATTTTCGTTTTCCTAGTGATAATCCATATACTTTTGACTTTACTGATTTTAACTCTACTTTGTTCATTTTTAACATTTCCATTTTTTTCAATTTACTCATAAATAATAATATAGAAAATATAAATCTAATTAATTTTATCCTAAATATTACTATTTTATCCATATAATTACTTTAATACTTATAATATATTAGTTCAAAGATTTATTATAAAATTACTAATTTTATCTTTTCTTTATCTTTTCTTTATTTTTTCTTTATCTTTTCTTTATCTTTTCTTTATATCTTTTTTATAACTTTTTTATATCTTTTCTAGTTCTTCCGAAGTTAAATTAACATTCTTTTCTTCTCTAAATAAATTAAACATCAATTTATAATCTGAATGTTGTCTTCCCTTTGTTTTCTCTCTATTATTTTGAATATTATCATTAACAGTGTCGTCTAAATAGTCATCGTGATTATTATAATTTTTAGTAACTAATATTTTATCTTCAATCTTTGGAATATAATCTTGATTATTAATAGATGATGAGTTACTATCACTATTGTTACTATTGTCACTATTTAGTGAACCAGAATTACTATCTGTATTACTATTATCACTACCGTCTGCAGATGAGTCAGAATCATCGGAGTTATCTGGGTCTTGACGTATTCTTTTGAGATACTTTCCTAGATGTCCTTTGTTAAAACCATTACTTCTATTACTTCTAATGTCTCCATTAACTAAATTTCTTTTCCGTCCTTTTTCTAAGAATATAAAATGTTCTCCTTTAAAATTTTTTACTCGCTTTAATAAATGAAAAATCGACTTAACTTTAACAAGTTTTGATTTTTGATTCATATGAAATCTTGCTGTCCAATTTTTCAATACGTCTGATTGAACAAAAAATGTTACATAACTCATCTTATAGTTGATAATTTTTTTATCAATATCCTTTGTATTATTTGTGAATAAGTTCATTTCTATTATTGGTTCGAAATAAAATATATAATCTTTATTTTTACTAAAATAATCATTGTAGAATTTAGAAACGATACTTTGCTGATTACACTTCTTTGTTTGATGTATAATTATTTGTTTAATTCGTTTAAGTTTATTTTTTTCAAGAAGATGATGAGCGAAATTATTTGCTTTAGGGTTATGATAAGGATGATTCTTTTTAATTTTGGGAGTAACTCCGAAGACTAGTCCGCTTTGGCAGTTATCCTTATAAAGGTAATAATAATTCTGTATTTTAAATAGAACAATATCATATCGATTAAGAAGACTATTAAAGTATTTATTAGTTTCTTTATTAAGATCAAAAATAAACGTAGTGCTATATATGTAATTTTTTGAAGGTAGATTAATTATTAGTCGATTTACATAATAGTATTTGGCGAGGTGAAAGTTGTTTATTTTTTCTAATGCTTTTTTGTATAATTGATTTAAGTTAACGTTGTTATTGCTATAAGTATTTTTAGTGTTATGATTAGCTTTATGTTTAGTGTTATGATTAGTGTTATGTTTTTTATTGCTAGGGTTTGAGTTATGTTTAGCTTTATGGCTCTGCTTAGTATTGCGTTTAATTGAATTCGTATTGAATTTCTTACATAAACGATCAAATTCACTACATTGTAAGTTTTGTGATTTTAGTAAATGACAAATTATACTTTCACTCAATTTTAAATCAATATTATTTGAAGCTACTCTTTTATTTATTTGGAAAATTTTATTATGTTTGTGATTTGGTTGATGCTTGACTGCATGTCGATTATGATGATGTTTATGTTTATAATTCGGAGAAGTATATTTGTAGTTTTTGTTCTTGTATAGAAATGGATACTTAATATCACAAAAACAATAACAAATCAATACAATAATAAAAATTATTGTATACTTCATTTATTTATTAAATCACATTAAATCACATTAAACAATAAAAGAATTATAAAACTTATTAAACAACAATAATATATATAAATATAAACAATATAATATATCAATTAAAAAAATTATATAATTATTAGCTAAATAATTAAATTAATATTTAAACAAGCTAATCATTCAATTGTTCTAAAGAAGGATATAGTCTAATACCTCTTTAACTAACGGAGTAATTTGATCAACATTTGAGATTATTTTAAAATTAATCCCAGTAAATGGTTTAAAGCTCACTTGTAATATACAAGATATCACATTTGCAACTGACATTGAATAGTAAGTTAACGGAGGATCTGCCTTATTATTCTTAGCTACTTGGAATATATTATTTTTCTCAAAGAATTTATTGAGTCCTTCATCAGTAGTGTAAGTACTATTTATATTATCAGCAAAGTAGGTAATGTTGGCCTTATTTCCTGAGTTTGCTTTGAAAAATTCAACGAAATTTTGGTTTGGCATCTTACCTGTTTCTGAGAATAGAATATTTATTAAGAAGGGAGTAGAGAAGAAAAATACATCGAGACTACTTTTTAAGCAGACATCTATTTTAAAAGGAGAAATAGGTTGTTTCTTATCATTCTTTTCGTTTAGTATTTCGCATGGTAGTTTAATAGTTTGTGAGGATTTACCGCTAATTGTTAAGTTTCCTAAATTTTGATTAGTAACAGCGAGCCCGAAAGAGTTATTGTTTAAAAAGATTTCAATATTGCTTATTGTAGTATTGCTATAGTTCTTTATGTATAATCCAAATATCATCTTTGAATTCTCCCGTGCGAATGTAGTATAAATAGCAAGCCCTGTGTTTCCGTTAACTCCTTGTACTGATGGGGTAACACATAAATTTGGAGTTTGGGATGTAACACCGTTAGAGTTATTATCGAATATTTTAATAGTTTGTGATTCATCTGTGAAGCTTTCTGAACCAGTATTTCCTCCACTAAATTCAAATTCATCATCGTTGTTTGCGTTATTTGAGCTGGAACCAAGGTTAAATATATCATCCATCAAATTTATATTTTTACTATTACTATTATTGTTTGGCTTTTGGCTTTCTGAAGGTATATTACTATCAAGACCGAGTAAATCTTGGTTTTTTACTTCTTTTGGTGCTTTATCTTCTTTTGTAGGGGATACATTTTGTTTATTGCTTTCTTTTTTTTGAGGTGTTGGCTTTTTCTCTCTTTCCATTTTTTGGTTCTCGTCTAGAATTAAGTCTTCCTTTAACATAAGTTCACTAGAGTTTTTGTGATAAACAGCAGACACATTTGTCATATTCTCTATGATGTTAGTAACTAACTCACTTTCGAATGGAGTATCTTCTCTATAATCAAAGCTAGGTCTCTCACCTAATATCATATCTTTAGCAATATCAGGTTCAGTTTCTAACAATCTCCAATATAGGTAAGCTCTGTCTCTAACGTCGGGATTCTCTGATTCTTCTCCTCCTTTCTGAAGTACTGTTTGGATAATGCTTTCTGTTTCGTCAGGTTTATTTACATAGTTTTTAATAGTTGCAGTAAGGATCTGTAATCTTACGCTAACAAAAGTTTCTTGAGTAAATCCTTCAACGAAGTTTTCGATCATTTGTGTGCTTTTATCAATTTTCGTGCAAAACTCTCCGAGAATATAGAGGAAGGCTGACTTAGATTCAGCTTCTGTTATAAAGCCAAGTATATCTGTATTAATTTTTGGGATTAAGTCTCTTGTTTTTGGCTTGTCTTTATACTTTCTTAGTATATCTCTTGCAACGATTATAGCGTGGTTAACAGTAAAATCTTGGTTATGCTCCATCACATCATTAATATGTTCAACACATAAGTCAACTGATTTTTCGAATTTTAATCCGATGCAACCTATATATTGAATTGACTTTTTCACTAGTTCATTGTCGAATTCAGTAATTGCGTAGTTTTTCATTTCAGCCATAATGTTTTCAAAATTTTTAGAGTCGTTTAGTTTGAATAGAATATCAAGTTTCTCTAACTTTACATAAATAGGATCATTGTATTTCACAAAGAAAAATTTAAAATCTTTATCAAGTAAGTAAGGTCTTTTTTGGATTACAGCATGTAAGCTCCTTAGTAAAACATATTGAATTTCCGGTCCAGCCATCATAACGGTCATTAATGAATTTGATATTTTCTTTCCGTATGTTCGAACGTTTTCAACGGACTCCACCCAGTCTAAAAATTTCAATACAACTTTAACAGCGCTCATTACAACAGCAGGATTAACATGATTAAGTCTAGGAAGAACACTTTCGATTATTTCTTCGGATTGTTTAGCATTCTTTGGAGTGTAACTAGCAAGTGAATCGAGTATATAAATTTGTCCCCATTCGTTACTTTCAGCTAAAGCGCTTAAGATTCTCTTTAAAATTTTAGATTTAACCTTAAGGACATTCTCTCCACATAGTATTGATATTTCATTAAGTGAAGCTAGAGCATTAGCTACTACACTGGCATTTCCGTCACTTAGCATATTTAATAAACTTTGTATAAAATCATTTTCCTTAACGTATTGAGGATTAGTATTAAATAACTTAGCTACGCAAATACAAGCTGTTTTCCTAACATAAGCGTCTTCGTCTTTTAAGCTTGTATTTAGTGTGTCGCAAAGGTAAGAAATAACTTTATCAACTCGAATACATCCTATTGTTCTAACTGCAAGAGCTCGAATAATAGGAGAAGTTTTATCTTGGGCGTCAATATTAAAAGCGTTAATAGCAAGAAAAGTAAGATCTGGCTTTGATTTTGCGTAATTAATAATGTATAAATATATTAGTTTTTTAAGCTCTACATTGTTTGTTCTCATACACTTTACAACATCAGGAAAGAGAGAGGAAACATCCTTTCCTATTGTCATTGAAGCTATAATTTGTTTCATAGCATCTTTTTGGCTGTCAACCTTCATTGTATTTAAATCTGACTTTAATTCATTTATTTCAGCATTTTTACTGTTTTGAAAATACACATTACCACCTCCTGATTCTTTTGTAGACATTTTATATTAAATACTTTTAAATTTACATAATATAAAATAATTATTTTAAATTATTTATAAATATAATAACTTGCTTGATAATTTTATTGTTTTTTATTGTTATAATTACTTTAAAAGTATAATTTTAATGTTATAAAATTGTAATTAATCATGGGAAATTATGGCTGTTGTAAAAGTAAAGATCTTGAAGTAATTATATATAATTTGAATAAGTAATAATTATTGATATAGGGTGAATATGTGTTTACTCCAAAAAATAATAAAGTTCAAATTACATTTCAAGATGATAATACTGAAAATAAAACTAGCAATTATAATTCAGAAGCACAAACAAATAAAATAATTAAAAATGAAAACAAAGAAAAAAGTACAAAGAATACTAAAGATAAAAATCACAGTTCAGATAATCGTAGTCAAATTTCAAGTAAAAATTATTTTAATTTAGAGATGACGGAAAGTCTTTCATATCAGAGATAAAGTTTGAAGACAACAACAATCTTGGTATATTTAATTAATATTACTAATCAATTTCATATTACTCTACATATATACTCATTTACTCATTTATTTATTAGGAAATAAACAAAAGTTCTTAGATAAATTCGATAAACAAAAAGCTGCCGAAAATAAAAACAAAACATTAGATAATAAGGCTATATCATTTAAAAACTTAAACGTTGTTATAATACCTAATGAATCTGGTGGCGAAACAAATAGAAGTGATTTTAAAATTGTAGAAATACTAAAAGTAGAATCAGATGATATAAAAGTTAAACCTGATTCAAGCACCAGTCAAAAGAATAAAAATAATGAAAAAATTTCAAAGGTGAATAATGATATAGTTAACGGTAATCCGCAGCAGTCTTATAATCTAACTTTTGAAAAGAAGAATATAACAATACCTTCTCCTGAAGAAAGTAATAAGAAGAAAATAACAAATAGTAATTATGAAGCTAAAAGGGATAAAATATTTAATAAGAACGATAATTTAGTTAATAAAAACGAACAATTAAACGATAATAAAGATAAAGTAGTGAGTCCAGAAGAAACGAGATTGGAGAATTTAAAGACAAAGGGTATGTGTGTTTATTATGATTAATTATATATGTTGTATATGTTTTTACTTATTTATCATATTTAAAGATATGTTGAAGGCATTAAAAAAAGGAAAGGAAAACAAGAAAGAAGTTGTTTATTCAGAGAAAATACAAAATTTAAAAAAGTTACTTGAAAATCATATATTACGTAAGTATATTTGTTTTAATCTGCTTTAATTTATATTAATTGTATACTAATTTATATTAATAAATATTGTATAGAAGTCGATGTTGTAAAAGATGATACCTCTAGTGATAATACTACCGACATAACAACTCTAAAAAAGGAAGAGTCTAAATCTCCCTCATCACAACCACCTCAAGCACCTCAAATACCGAAAGAAGAAGTTAAATCACAAGGAGCTTTCAAGGAAAGCTATGACTATAATAGTAATAAAATAAGCGACACAAAGAAAGAAAGTTATTCTAATATAATTAATGATAAACCAAAACCAGTAAAACAAAAGCAAAAGATGGCTAAGAAAAATTTAAATTTAGACATTATTGAAGACTCCTAAACTTCTCTTATGGCAATAACAAATAAATGATATAAATAAAAATAATCTATAAAATATAATATATATATTTAACCACTAACTAAAATATAAATTGTAAATAATTTGTATATAATTTGTATATAATATGTATATAAGAATTTAACTTAAACTTAACTTATATTAAGTTTTTATTTGAATTTAATAATTGTTTTATTGTATAACTCTTGTTCTATACGCATTCTCATCTTCTTCTATATTAGCTTGATTCAATCCACTATAAAATCATTTAAACAATTATAATTACTGGTTGCTATCATTAAGTTTTTGTAATTCGTTATAACAATAAGCGGCTACACCACCATAAAATATTGCTGATACTAGTAATGCAAATCCACTTGAAGCATGATGAGACTTTTTTAATTTAAGTGCTTCTATATTTATGAACGCACATAAAGCTAAATAAAATAGTAGAATAGCTCCGATGCTTGATAAAACGAAAAAAAATGTTAAATTGAATTGCGACATAGTATTTATATTATAATAAACAATTACTTAATTAATTTAATTAATTTGATTAAATAATGATTCAATTTTTATTAAATATTATTAAGTGTAATAAGTCAAATTTTAGTTAATGATAATAAAAACAAGAGATTAATACACCTTTATATTAAATTAACTGTATTAAGTAATGTATTTAACTATTATATCATTACTAGTGAAAATTAATTTTTCAACTACTTATTTAATTAGTTTTTGCTTTTTCTTAGAGATAAAACCTGTTTTTGACAAGTCTTGAGATAG
>Ga0100378_1003276_pt1 | contig 15579 bp, 11 predicted proteins | sample CryGeymeta201502_FD_81535 | JGI IMG/M metagenome (GOLD analysis project Ga0100378, IMG submission 81535) | Groundwater microbial communities from Crystal Geyser aquifers in Utah, USA - Crystal Geyser metaG 2015-02 | ecosystem: Environmental > Aquatic > Deep subsurface > Groundwater | place: USA...
AAAAAGCGGAGCCATTTTACTCAGCCTACAACAAAAAATTAATGCTCTTCTATAAGCTCAAAAATGAGGTGAAGGACAGCACGAGGGATAAGTTAAGGAAAGATCTTACCAAGATAGACAAGTATTGTGAAGAAGAAGAGAAATATATTGAGGACGATACTGGCCGAGTGATAGTCGTGTTTCAATCTCTGGAGGTAAGATAGAAAATTCTAAAAAAATATAAGGTCAATCGATTGAGAAGAACCATTATGTTACTTCGGGATGAAAGTGATAATAAAGGTCGTTTCTTCTGCGAGTAATGTCCCAAACCTGACGAGATAATATGGAAAAACATGGGGACAGATGAGAAAAAACAATTAAAACTGACGGTAAAGGCAATACTTTACTATATTTTACTCTTAAGCATATCGGTTCTTGTTCTGTTTGCTCTCTCCCGCATCATCTACTTGGATTAGCTCACAGGAGCTTTCAGAGCTATCGTAGTCAACGTTATTCTCACATTCGTGGCACTGTTTGCCATTTTCTGGCGAAACATCATGGACAAGCTATCTGACTATCGATACCCCATTACCCACAGCCAAAGGATCATGTTCATCATCATAACAACAATAATGCTTCACTTCATCTTTTACCTATGGATTCCTTCCACGTATATCAATTTTTACCACCACGAAAGAGGTAAAATTCTGAACCTGATCAGCAACCAGGCACTAAATACCGTGATTGTTCAGATCATATTCGTCGGCTTTGATATTTTCTTCTGCTGCTGGCATTCAAAGAATAAAAAAATGGATGATGAAGAACACCCTTATGCTTGCCAAAAACTACTGCATGAGAAGATGGAGTATCCTGTTTTCCCATTTCCCTTCAAGATGATAGTGCTTTACAAATTTTGGTCCCTGATCACATTTTTCGCTTTCCACATACCTCTGGTCCTGGTCACTATCCTGGTAGCTTTACTTTTTCTGTATGTGAAAGACAAGTACAATCTCTATTCCCACTACCAGGTCAACATCATCAGGAACAAAGTTCAGTACAGATTTTTGAAGATCTACACGAGTATCTTTACAGTCTACATGTACATTATCTTCATCCATACTCAAAATTCAAAGATTTAGTGGATAGTCGGGGCAATCATTACAGGAATGGCGATAATCCTCCAACTGTTGTTTTTCAGGGAACATAAGGGAAAAATGGTGGACGAAGACGAGGACTAGGAGCATAAAGTTCGACTGCTTTCGGATATTAACGCTGCTTAAACCTCCTATTACAAGTAAAAATACTAAAATTTCATCAATGATATCAGAAGTGAAGCTATCGACTTCGAGATAAGAAATTATATAAACAGCAGACCTACCATAGCCTAAGAGTCCACAATGACTGAAGAAATGATTGTCGAATGATCTATTATAAGGCAACTTCAATATTTGCTGAATTTACAGTTTTAAATTATTAGCAATAAAATGTTGTCATAGGCTGGAAAATACTACAACAACACTAAAATAGTGAATCCTTACAACACCAAAAGGCGATTCAGATACTACCAACTTGAACCGATCAGATCAAATCGAAATCTACCAAAAGTTCATCAGACACTCGATGTCAACCTAAGGGGCAAAAATGATTCCTTTTCGTTGCGATACGGAAAAGAGTTAGCGGTCAATACGAACCATTCTCCCAATCATATATTTATCAAGCCTACTTCGCCAAGGCAGATCTTTCAGAAAGGGGCTTTTGAGAGATACATTGGGGATATACGAGATTAGGACTACAGCAAGCCGCTTCCTGAAAGCTGTGATCACCGCTGTGCAAGAGCAAACAATGTCGGACTATAAAAAATGGTGAGCACTGCCTCTTCAAAACGAAGCAGTATAACTTTGATGAAGGAGGAGAGCTAGCTGGAAACTGCCTCCGTCAGAAAATCAGAAAGACAACAGCTGAACCTGTCTGAGAATCTAAATCTTAAGAGATTCGAGATGAACGATCTGAAATCAACAGAGCCTTCCTTATTAATAAAAAGATCTTCTGCCACAATCGATGTTGACTAAATTAAAGCAGTAATAAAGCCAAGAAATTTCAAGGGCATCAGTTTTGATAGCAGCATTGGTCATCTATATCTGAAGTAGCTTCAATCTAGCAGGGAAAAGATCCCTGAGATGTATGACTTGTCACAGCAGGATGAATCAATGATCAACAATAACTTCAGAAAGCCAAGAGGAAGTGTCGAGTTCGGAAAATTCAGAAACAGCATTGCCACACGCTATGACCGGGTCGATCCCGAATGGCATTGTTTGATGGATAACAGCAATTGCTAACTTCCCAATAAAGACCTGTCCTACAATTTCAGAGACTACTCTGCCCGAAAACCAATTGAAGTCAAGAGCAAATATGCTATAAGGCAATCGATGAACCTTTACTCATCGACCCCAAGGCCCGACATACAGTGATTTAATAATTGAATCTAACAAAAAGTATATCATTATTGAGGTTCGACTTGTCGGTAGTGATGTTTGGGCCGATAAATGTAGATTATGATGCCTACCGGGACAAAATGAGTGAGCATGGTGGCAAGGAACAAGTACAGGATAGAATATCTAATGTAGGACATGGTATACGACAAATGTTCCGTTATGGATTCAAGGCATACCAAGTCATCTCTTGCAAGAATAGGCATCACAAAGAGAAAGAATAAGTCCATGAAAAATCTGAAGACATTCCAGATGACCATCATTCTGTATTAGCAGACTAGCTGACTTCTTTAGGCCTGAGAATTGAGATGAATATCGTCAAATCTTTCCTTGAACCTTCGAATGGAATAAAGCAGAACAAAGCTGCACATCAAGGCATCAACCAATTGCAAGCCTAATATTCTACATTAACAGATGTGTACGCATAGTTGAGAAAGATGGCTGCGTCTTGGCTGACAATGGGAATGGCAAAGGTTGGAAGCAACAGTAATACGAACCGGCTGATCATGTACATGTTGAATATCTTTATGAAGCGGATCTCCTCGGCTGTTTTGGCAATCCTGAGACGGGCTAAGATGGCCACTACATTTCTCCACCTTCCTAGTGGTCCAAGTACATATTATAGGGAATATACAAAAATAGGGTCTGAATTGCGATTGAACCTAAGATGTCAAGCACCATGAAGAATGTAGTATATTTGAATAAAAGGTCCGTACTTCTGTCAATACAGTAGAAGACAGTCAGGCTGTAGATATTTTTGGCTATGTTGACTGAATTTGAAAAAATCTACTTAGGCCCCAAATTCCTATGCCAATGTAGATGTGGAGAATCCTTTCTCTGAAATATTTCGATGCTCTTGTGTACAGTCGAATAAGCGTGAATCCGAGGCCGAGAGTGATGGCAAGATTAACTGCGACAATAATGCAATCCTACTCACTGCGTGCTTACCAATAGCATTAATCTGACATTATTATTTTATAGTAAAATCTGATCCTACTTATTGATATTCCTCTCCATTCATTATATCAAAGAGCATAAAAATCACAACAGAGTTGATTATATTTTGGTGGAGGTTTTGAACTTTTTCGATCGAGTATGTCGGGTTGATGTTTGAAGGGGCTTTCTGCCTGTTTAAGGACTCTAGTGGTCTGGAAACACTAGGTAAGGATTGAAGACTTGCTTCTCGGGGAATGAACCGTTGGTTTTGATATTGGTTGGAGTATCAACCTTCTAGGATCTTTCGGCACTGACATTTTAGGGGATTATCATGAGAGCATTGCTGGAGCTTTTGAGCTCTGGTTTGGAATTACTGCTATCAACGCACCCCATGCTTATAATTATTAGTTGCTAACCTTATTAAATTTTGATCATTCAATAGATCATGTGACAATTAAAGCTTGATATTAGCATTCAATGAGTCGATATTAGTGCATGGGATATTTGCTTTAATAAATCAATCAAATGAAAGATTCGCCGTCTAATGCTCTCTACCTCCAATAGAATCACATCAGTGCTATGGGCTTCTCTGCTCGGGCCGAGTTTTGTGCCATCGCCACCAAGAAGAACCACATCGTCAATATCTTCAGAGTAGCCAAGGATAATGACGTCAACTCCTGGGAGTTGCTTCAGAAAATCAAAGATCACACGCAGACAATCAGCGATGTTGACTGGGCAGCTGATAATAAACTCATCACCTCTAGTCACGACCGAAGCGTCTTTGTTTGGAGACAGTCCAACACTTCAGAATTCATGTGGTAAAGACAGCTGGTCAACATCGACATCAAACTGTCTATCATGGTATCAAAATGGGCCCCAAGCGCCAAGAAATTTGCTCTCGGATCAACGTGCAATACAATAGCTTTGGGTTTCTTCAACATCGAATCTCAGTGTTGGACTGTGAGTACTCGTAATCATCACTCGAAAAATCCCATTTCAACCTCACCAATAATTACTCTGAGCTTTCATCCCAGCTCAAATCTGCTGGCAGTCGGGACTGCTGACTTTCAGGTGAAGATAGTGACTTCGAGTTTCAAAAAATCAAAGGACAAGCTGGTGATCGAGTCAAAGGTTGAAGATAACAACTACAAAGGACCTTTTGACAACATTGAAACTCTCTTCTAGATTATATACTCCATCGACAACGTCGGAGGGTGGGTCAACCATGTCAGTTTCGAGAATTAAGGCAATAGTCTTCTCATTGTGCCTCACTTGAATCATATTAAAGTACTAGATATTTCCTCAACTGGAGAGCTAGTCCAGAAACAGGAGGATATCAGGTGGAGTGGACTGCCTTTCCTCAGCGGGTATATCAATCAAACCAAGGAGCTGGTGCTGGCTGGCTTTGATAGAAAAGTTGCCAAATTTGCCAACAAAGGTACTTCTTGAGTCATTCAGGTGGATATTTTTTCGATCATTATCTTGAGGGTAATGAAAAGACAGGCTTCACATCCAAGATAGGGCTAGTAGCCAACATGACGAAAGGCATCGAAAAGCGTGAGTCTCTGTATGGCAAAGCACCAACTGAGCAGGAGCACGTCAACGCAATCAATGTGATTCAGGTCAACGGCAGGCCTGTGTCGTATGACGTAAATGGGGTGATTCACTTTTGGACGGAGGCATGATGTTGTACACTCGATAAATAGAATATCAATATTCAATCGATGAAACAGTAGTAGTCATCGATAAGGCACTCAACTTCCTTCTCGTGGCGCCAGTTCCATATGTCCTCCACAAAAGAGCTTTGCTATTGATCGCATCCTCCCGTGGCTTTTTTGGTCATGTTCGTCGAGTTCTGGTTGTAGTTGCATTCCTCATCGAAAATTATCATCTCGTTTTGCTCAGTTTCCAGCAGAGACTTCTGGTACTTGTACTCTTGCTCATCCATGAGCTGCCTCATCGTGCTGAGGGTGGTGGGGAGGTCTGTAGCTCCAGGAACGGGAAGCATCTTGGTGAGCTCCTATAAAAGATGGGGAATACGTCCAGTTGAGTGAGGAAGGAGGAGTGGCTAGGATGGGTGAGAGTGGGCAGGTGGATGGCAGGAAAGATGCTGTGGAAGTGGGAGGAGGCTAGGGCAAGAGGTTGGCTGCGGGAAACACTCATATCCTACCAATTGATTTTTGTTTATGATTAAATTTAATTGCTTCGCTAATACTACTTCTATTACTTTTAGTAATAAAATAAAAACCAGGTCTTTTCTACATTCTTCTCAAAAGATGCCCTCTAAGTCTCAAAACTATCAAAGGCCTCAATTTATTGTCACTGTCCTCTTACTTTCTTTAAATTTCTCCACTTCGCCAAAAATGCTAAGTGATAGTTATCTATCGTTTGCGAGCACAGATATCTTGAGAGAAAGAGGGGACGCTGTTTGCATAAACTGGTGTATAATAATTATGAAGATTAAATCGAGTCATTTTAAAAAAGAGTTCGACCTCCACAAAGCAGAGCTCATTGGTGAGGGCAACTTCGCACAAGTACTTCCCAGTCGAGTCAGGTGTATCGAGTGTTTGATAGCGAATTCAAAGACTCCATTGCCATTCGCAAAGTGAAAAAATCATTGGCTGACCTTGAAGACATAAACAAGGAAAAGCACATCAACTAAGAGCTGAGGAAAGTAGACAACGAAAACATCCTAAAGATATTCGATATAATTTAGCAGCCGGAGGCAGTGTGGTATATCACATAGTACTGTTCGGGAGGATCGCTGTGGTAAGGTTGGTTTTAGTCAGGGATGCCCTCAATTTATGTAAAGATAACAAGATGGGCGAGCGATAAGCATTGGAGTGTATACTGCAAATAAGCAAGGGAGTACAATAGCTACACAACCACAGAATCACTCATCGGGACCTGAAACCGTAAAATATCCTGCTAAAGTCAAAGTATGTGATTGGAAAGCCTCTTCCATTGATCAAATTGGCTGACTTTGGGTTGAGTACCCAAAAAATCATTATGGAAACGATTGCAGGGACCAAAGAATACATTGCACCTGAACAGGCCAAGTTTCATAATTATACCAACGCTGTCGATGTCTGGTCACTGGGAATCATATTTGACGAGATCCTCCATGGGACACCCTTTTACTCAGGGGAAGACAATAAGTAGGTCTTCAACAAAATCCTGAAAATGCCTTTCAAAATCAGAGACGAAAATATTAGACCCACCATCAAATAGCTCCTGCTCTCTCTTCTGAAGAAAAAGCCATACTAAAGGCCCATCATCGCAGTCATCAGATCAACTGTCTAACGGATCATAGACGAAATAGATGGTGAACTAAAGTAGAAATAGTTGGAGACCCAGTCACATAGTTAGAAGACTCGAAGAAGAAAATCTAGCAAGTAGACAGGAGGAGATTTCAGCAAAAACTCTAGCTAAGCCAATCTTAACTCAGTCAATAGCTCTTCCAAGGAAAACGGAGCAAGCGTATACAGTAGAAAAGTATACGAAAGTGGCACAGTCGATCACGAATAGGAAAAATTAGAAAAAACCTGGAAATCGAATATGGCACAATAGTTGACTCCTCAGAGTCGCCAAAAGCCCAACATGGTGCGAGATGAGCTAAACTACCTTGCAAAGCATCCTTCTAAGCCTGAAGTGAAGGATAGGATAGCGACTGTCCCATATCGAGAAAGAGTCAACAAAGCAAAGAGCATAGTTGATGACATATTTCCGGGCGAGAAGAAGGAAAGATAGGATAGGCCTATTCAGAAAACATAGACGAGGGTTCCTCCTGCTCCTGCTTTGCATGAAAAGATCACTCTTTACAAAATTGACAGGAAGAAAATAATCGCCAGCAACATCAAACGAGAGGAACTGAAAAACTAGATAGTAGATCTCAACACATACAAGCAAAAGATATTTAATAGCAAAAAGTCACTGGGCTAGAAGGTATTTAAAGTTTAAAAGGTTCTTGCCTTTTTGCCTAACACTCAATTTTCGCCTAACAATTTTCAGCAACTGTAGTCTTCTACTGACTAGGCATTGTTGACCTTCAAGGAAAAATATAACTATCTGAATCAATTCAGCTAAAGTGAAGATTACGAAATCAAACTGTGTAAGGGAGCAAACTAACTCTAGTCAAATAAAGAAAAATGTTTAAAGGAATTCAGCGATATACAGATGAGTATAAAGGAACTCTTTTTGGAGCAATTGGACAATTATATAGACGGGTACATCTAAAAGGTGCTGAAGTGATTAGTATATTTTTCAATGAAGGCAGTATGGATGTGGACTGATGTGAGCGGACTAAATTCAAAAGTTTATTTTTTATTTAGTTAACATATCATGATTAAAGAAGGAATCATCGTCGTAGGTCTTGTCTTCTACGCATTCGTCATATCGACTCTCGTCAAGGATATAAGTACCGTAATTGTCACTCAGGAGAAGAAAACTTCACCAAATCCTTCCTCAGGATTATCGATAACGATTAAGATGGGATCCTCACTCTCAAAGAAATGAAAGATTTCAACGCCTGCCCTCAATATGAGGGTAAAAAACTCATGAGAGAGTTCAGATAATATGGCCGCAGAGCTGATCTCAACGAACTTTCTGATTTCCTGACTCCCAAGATGGGTAACGCTCATTTCACATAGTGCTCAAGATGGTGGAAAAATGTGCAGGAAACATCTAGGCTGCTTCCAATCCCGAACATTTGAAGAATCTCAACAGAGCTGAGGTCGAAAAGGAACTTCTGGAGGCCTATGATCTTGATGGCGACAAAGAAATCCAATGGGCTGAGTACAATATCTTCAACCACCTCATGAAGAAGCAACCTAAGAACCTTCGACCCATTTTCCGTTTCTTCGACAAGAACCACAACTGGGTGATCGAGCACAAATAAATCCAGAAATCTAAACCCAAGCAGCTGCTAAATTTCTTGGGAACTGGCAAGCGCAAATGATGACCTGAGAAATCACCGAATATAAATAAATATGGGCATATACTGTGGATCTGTGGATGGGATTTGCACGTGTTTATAATACTTAACGAAATGTCGACCAAGAAGGGTCAGACAAGTATCCGATACTTCTCGGAAGAAAGCAGCGGATTCAAGATAACTCCCAAAACTGTCCTCATCATGAGTCTCATCTACATCGGCATCGTCGTTCTCCTTCACATCTACGCCAAGCTCGGCACCAGCAAAGCAGCCACCGTCGAGACCACAGCTGAAACATCTCAAGATGGACAAGCTACACCTGAGCCTGCTCAACCCAGCGATGCTCCTGAAACAGCAGACCTGCCTGAGCCTTAGTAAACTGAGCCATCAGACCTATGAATGATAGAGATATCTTTGAACTATGACAAGCTTCCATATCAAACACAAGCAGTATAAGTTGTGATTTAGCAGTATTGACATAAATCAAAGTAGCATGGATATGCTGTTGATTGTCTGATTGATGGTCTCATCAAACACCACATTTGAACATAATAAACAGAAGAAAATCACAAATAATTCATTCAGATAATATTTCGAGCCTGAAACAACTAACCTTATCTTCAAGTGAAGCTGAAGAAAATAACTATTTGATAGATGTACTTTTCTGAATTAACAAATATAGATTGGATCAAAGGGTGTTGAGGTCGATGTGGTCTGCAGCAATCATGATATCCATCATCTGATCGTGATAGAGAATCCAATCGTTGAATTACTCAAAGGTTTATCTTGTCCACTTAATGAAATTTTATTTTCCGCAGCCTTTGGGACCTCCTAGTCCAAACCATGTTCTGTCGATGGTCCAAATTGTTAGATGATGGCTATAAAGGAAGTCCAACAGCTAGTGCAATTTATCCTGATACTCTTCTTAGCTGTAGACGAAGGATTTTGCCCACCATTCAGTCACGATGATGATGTCAGGTGATCTTGCGAGAACTTACTTCATGCCCAACAAGCAAGGAACCTCGAGAGATTCAACATCGATTAGTGCAAAGTTAATTTTGACATTTTTGGGGAGAATGTTGTCCACAGTATCAATTTACACTTTGTTGATATTTTCATAAGTTCCCTCAAGAGTTGAAAGAGTATTTTCATCGACGAGTCTTGCTCCTCCAGTGTTGTCAGAGTTAGAAATCGAGTAGCCTGTGAATTTAACGTTACTTACTCCTTTGTTATAAACGGTTGCAATATTTTCCAACCCATTTATTTATATATTTTTCCTCAGAATCTTATTTGTTCTCATTGTTGGTTCAAAATAAAAAGCTTTTCCTTTGGGGCCTACCTTTTTGCCATAGATCACTCCTTCCAGACCAATGTGAGCTCCAATGTTGACAAAAGTGTCACCTTACTTAACAAATCTTCCAAAAGTAATGGTATTGACAGGGTCCCACGTCCCTTCTTTCATTATGGTTCGTGATACAGTTTGATCTTCAGCATCAACGACTATCTTGACTCCATCATATCGAGTATCAACAAGTATCTGGCCTTCTCCAAGGTCAGTTGGAGAATCTGGTTCCCATGGAGGAAAGTTAATGAAGCACTATCGATTTCTTTCGTTGATGTAGCGATTTAGCTGAATAAAACCATATATAGCCAGGCCAAGAATGAAAACTGTTACAGCAGCAACACGTAGATTGTTTTTTCGTGATTATTTACTTGGTTTTCTGGCGAACTAAGGGTTAATATAGGATATCCCTTCAAGGTTCGTATTGTTGGATTCGACAGTGAAGTGATTAGAAGAGTCCCAGGCTTTGCTGTCTTAAGTTTAGTTAACTCTCAAAGTCATCACTCGAATTAATTACAATTGTAGATTAAATACACCATTCGAAGTGACCATATCAAAGATCTAAGTGGAGCAAGGGAAAAATACATTTTTGAGAGTGTAATTAGTTTATAGGACAATGGAAAACAGATAAATTATATAGGTTAGTTTGAGATCTTTTTAGGTACATCTTTAAGTTTTTGCTCACAAAATACAACTTAATATATTTCTATGATAAACAAAATAGTCGGCTACGGTGGATTCCGAAGCTATGCTGAGCAACCTTATCCCACCAAGAAGCAAGGAAAATAGTTACAGTAAATTAACCAGGTATGGTCGTCCACCAAGAGATAAGTCGATAAAATTAACACTCTCGACAACTTCAATCACTACCATACTCTCTACAAAAAAACACATGTTTAAAACACACAGCCTAAGGACTACCATCCTGAACATGTGGTGAAGGGTACTGGAAGTGCTCTTGGTTTCAAAAACAGTTCTCTCAGTAAAGCATACGACAGAGAAGAAGCTGATAAAGCTGGAGAACCTGACTATAGAAAGGGTATCAACATTCTCAAGACTGGCACATAGCATTGGAGAAGCAACTATCAGGCTGAGTATGCAGCTACAAATATGAACAAGACTCTAGGTAGCAACCAAGGATCGAAGTTCTCGAATTTTAGATGTCAGTCGACAGGAAAAGCCTTCAATAAAAATGTGATTGATTAAAAACAGTCCAAGGCTCAGTCATATAAGTTTAGACCTTATATCAATGAAGCTCCCACAGGAACAACTGACTATAAGTTCAATTACGGGCAAAAAATCGGGTCCAGTCCTCTAGATTTATTTTCGAGAGAGGGCACTGGGCAAACCCTTAGAGATAATCCCCTCAAGCATGGGACAAATCAGCTTTGGACTGAAATTCCAGGTTATCAAGGTTTCAAGCCATCAGAGTGGCACTTTGAGGATCTCAAATCGAAGATTGAGGCCCGTAAGCAAACAGATAGAGGAGACAAAAAGATCAATTTGACTTAGAACTATCATGTCAACATCCCTGGATATGCTGGCTTTAAGCCAAAATTTGACATAAAGACAGACAAGCTCAGGGGAAGCTGTTTGACTTCAAACTGAGTGATATAGATGATGGTATTTCCACCACTTATTTAATCTTTACTTCCTAATTCTTTAAAATGCTTATCAGAAAGTGCTTGAAAGCCTCCAATCTTTTACGCAAACAGACCTTCAGTTATCATAACCTCTATGATACTCTGGAGGTTGGGCATGGGGCCTCACAGGAAGACATCAAACGGAAGTACTACTAGCTCGCAAAAAAGTATCATCCTGACAGTCAGAATAATACACAAAATGCCCAGAAGTTTGTGAAGATCAACTAGGCTTATGAAATTTTAGGAGACGAAAAGAAACGAAAAAGTTATGACAGTTCTTTCTTTTCCAGCCAGTACACTCAGTACAACCAATCAAATGACAATTACACTTATGAATCTGAGAGAGACAGGAGGTACCGCGAGCAAGAAGAGGCTGCTTACAATGAACCTTTTATTAGTCTACTCCGAAAAAGCTACTTTTCTGTTTTTTTAGGGCTTTGCTATGCTTACATGGCATATACGATTGTCAGTTTTGCCATGGACAAAGTGACCCAGCACGAAATAGAGGAAAAACAGAAACTGATCGACAACACGCCTGGAGTGATCGCCAGGAGAAAGAAATACTACGAAAAGATCATAAAGGAAAAAAATATTTATAGTTTGCCTGTAGATTTGAAATACCGAACTCTATAGAAAGAAAGCACAAGAAGCAAGTAAAAGAGAAAAAATAGTTTAGATACTATCAAGGGCGTTCGCAAGCTACCCCCAATCTAAGATTAACCCTCAGAAAAACCTGAGTACATGTGAAGATACACGATATAATTACAATCTAAGCAAGAACATCATTTCTTCTAGTAGGGCTCCACTATTACATTGTAGGTCACTTCGGCATTTTTCCTTTTGTTCTCGATTGTCGCCAAAAGCTCAATCGGTGTGTTAATCTCCATATCCTAAAGTTAGCCTATTTTTCTTGGCTTTTCCTTGAACACACAGTTCTTCATAAATTTTATTTTGACCATTCCCTCAACTGCAGGTAACCTTTGGCATTGAAGAATCTTGATATCCTTGTTCATTAGCTCGATTGAAGGCTATCCTGAGACCAAAGGCTTGTAGATATTTGTGATGGGTTTAGAACATTCAGGACACCGCCTTGTCTTTTTGGTTAGAAGAGGTAAAGCTTGCGGGTACTTTTGCTAGTTGCTGATGTACTATTCAGATTATTAATCGAGACCTGTATGTTTGACAAGAGTCTCAATAGCTTCGTTGATCTTCTTGAGTTGTTGCTTGTCCTTGATACTGGACTATTCCAGAGAGGATCTGATGGCTGGTCGCTTGGTGTGAGTGTACTTATAGGCCTGATTTTACATTTCGATTGAGATGTTAGTTTCCTTGAAGTAAGATTGGGCTGTATTGTATAGCTTGTTCTCGTAATCTCTCAGACTCGACAGTTTGAATAGATTGTCTTGCAAAATTTAGGCTCTTTCCTCCTTCATGTTGATCTCTTTAGTGCTCCAGTAGCAAAAGTGGCAAAGGTAAATCCACAGTTTGGTCTTGGGATCTTTGTTCTGACTGAGAACACTGTGACAGTAAGGGCAAGAGAAGCAAAACTGGCATTTATTATTTTTGATTGAACTCTACGACACTCTTTTGCATGCCCTGCACTGATACGATGAAAACTATGGAATGGTGCAGTAATGGCAACTGTATGATGAGCACGACAGGCATGTGAATATTTCCTCCTGAAGAATGGATCTTTTGCACTTGCAGATTATCTTGACCTGAGGTTCATTGTTATCGAGATGCTGGAAGAGATGAATGCCTGTTTGGGTCAGTGAGTACATTTATCAAATATATTACAAAATCATAAAACAACTTAATAGATGCCTGGCTCATAAAATGGCTAAAAGGAGAGAGAAAAAAAGATTGTTTGATATTGTTCTCAAGATGATAATTATTTATTAGGCTTTCTTCCAAAGAAAATCGCTTCATGAACAGTCCTCGACTCAACAGTCCAAAAAGATAGACAAATCGAGTAAACGATAACTAACTCTAAAGAAACCAAATGTCTAAGTCACCGAAAATCAGTGCTAATTGTAGCAGAGGAAAATAAACAATAATCGACTCGAAAGTTTACGGTCTCAATGCCTACAAATTTATCAAACATTCGCCTTACAATGGTAGCGAATCTCTTCCTCCAAAAGCAGGACCGTTCCATAGAACCAATCGTAGCAGAAGTCGTGACACCTCTATCAAGGACAAAAGCACATCGAATGTCAGTAACCCAACAAGCTAAAAGCAATCGGATGGAAACAAAGAATCCAGAGCACACACTTAGTCAGTATCAAAGGTGACCTAATTGAGGAAAAAGATCAGCAACGAAATCGCTGAAAAATAAAAATGGAAATAGATGAGTCAGTTAAACCAGGAAAAGCTGGTAAAAATGTCCAATGAACTCACAAAGATGAAGGAGCATAATAAATATCTCCAGGATCAGATAGACAAGATGATACAGCTGGTGAGCTAAAGATAAAAGGAAGTCACTGAAAGTCACCAAATTGTTTAGCAGCTCAACAAAACGATTAAAAGTCAAAACGCACAGCTAAATGTGCTTAAATCAAAAGAAGCTGAAATATAGCAACTCAAGAATCATAACAAAAAGATCGTTTTTGAGAACGAGTCGCTTCAGAAGACCATCAATACTCTCAAAACAGAGATACATAAGAAGAACTTGAGCAGCCTTCAAGAAGACAATATTCTAAAATCCTAGAGCATTGTGAAGCTGCAGAGAGAAATAGATAGACTTAGGGCATAGGTCAAGGAGAAAAATGAACAGCTTAGATTACTCTAGAGCAGTCTTCTTGAGGTTTAAAAAGCTCTTTACCAAAAATAAAGTGACTTGAAAAAAATAACAATTAATCTTAGCTTTATGGGTCGAAAAACTGCCATGTCGATTGATGATATCCGCAGCAGAAAAGATCTATAGATCAAGATGATGCGGGACAAGTATCACAAAGCCAGTAAGGACCTCAAGGAGCTCAAAGATACAAAACTCAAGATTTAGAAGAAGAAAAGCTTATCGAAAGATGTTGCTCGAAGGGTGAAGTCCAGTAAGCATTTGAGGTACACTTCCTAGTCCGAATAGTTTACGTTCTAAATAAGTTCTTAAGCGTGAAAAAATACCCTTTTTAATGATTTCGGATGGATTCGCTATGAAATAGAGCAATACTATAAATTGGGCAGCCTAAGCTCCGGCCTAAGCTCTGTTGAATGTAGTATTTAAATTTAAATCGTAAAAAAGGTAGCGTCGATTATTATAGTTTTATTGATGAAAATCTTACCCACATCAACTTGCATATTTCTTACTTTCCTGCTCCTATCTGCTGCTCTGAGTGTCATTATTACTCCTCAGAAGCCCTCGCAGCTCTAGGAAACTCTTTTTGATGAAACTGATTACAACATTAGGCCATCGAGAAGACTGCAATCAGGCTAAGTAGCTGTTCTCAAGTCAGACTAAATCTTTCATAAGGTCTTAGCCGATATCAAACTGACTCGTACTGCCAAGAATCTACCAGCTCTAACTTAAAATGCCAGATTGGATCAGGTGTTGTCTCAATGGTACGACAAAAAAATGATGAGCCTGGTCCAATACCTACAACTTATGGGCATCCTAAAAATCCAACTGTACGAATTCCAACAGCTACCTGTTGAATACGTGACCATCATCATCTCAAGATAGTGTACAGCTTGTTTCAGCAAAGATTACACTGAAATTGCTGGGCTGATCAGAGAAACAGGAAATGGAGGGTTGTATGTTCTTATTGGAGTAATTGGGGGCTATAGTGCCACAATAAAAAATTATGGTTCCTCCAATATAACTTATACTGTGAATGCAATCAAACAACAAAACCCAGAAAATCAAGCTCAAAGCTCTGAAGTGACTGATCAGAGCACCAACAGCCAGATCAGCAATGAATAAAGTTAAAATACTTTTAAATCTCAAACTTCATCAGCTCAGTCAATTTCAAATTCAGTAACAAATATTCAAACCTCTTATCAGCAGACCCAGCAAAACCAGCAAAGTCAAATAGAACAAACCACACAGACTTAGTCTTCCCAGTCGATTCAGGTTCAACAAAGCCTCCCTGCAGCTAACAGTTATGGGTATATACTGCCTTCTATCCTTGAAAATCAACCAACTCAACCAAAGCCTACTGCAGGATTGAATACTCAATCTACAATCAAAGTTTCAGTAGATGAAATTGAGCCTGTGATTGTTGTTCCTACTGTTGATGGTACAGCTAGTAATTAAAAACCTTT
>Ga0100378_1003277_pt1 | contig 15576 bp, 13 predicted proteins | sample CryGeymeta201502_FD_81535 | JGI IMG/M metagenome (GOLD analysis project Ga0100378, IMG submission 81535) | Groundwater microbial communities from Crystal Geyser aquifers in Utah, USA - Crystal Geyser metaG 2015-02 | ecosystem: Environmental > Aquatic > Deep subsurface > Groundwater | place: USA...
ATTGACATCTTTCGTTGTTGGGTCTTCTTTGTGCTAAATGTCGAGTGTATGATGGCTGAGGTCTTTGATAGCAGTAATGTCCAATCAATGATTCGTTTTGCTTAGCATGTTCAGATTAGATAGCTCTTGGATTTTTCTTGTTTTTATTTTGAGGGAGGACTCCGCTCAAGGGTCTCGCATTAACAACTTTTGAGTGATTTCTTCTAATATCACATGACAGAGGCCTTAGTTTCTTCGAGTTTTATCCAGCTGATCCTAGCAAAGGAGTTTTGTCGATGGGTTTTATCAATGATCTTTATCTTAACCTGACACTACTCTGAATTCGATATTTGGGTCTTTTGTGATATATCTTTTCACTTGCCTGTCGATTACTAATGTTCTCCAAATGATTCTTTATCTTCTCTGGAAGAGCGGCTTTGTTTTTTATATTGGTAGTCACCCCATCAATATTTCGATCTTTACTAAGCCTCTATTCTTCAAGCTGAGTGGGTAAGGTTCCTTGTCTCTTCCCAATGCTGGAATAGTTTTAGAAGAATTTGTTCTTTTGAGGTATATTTAAGGATTTGTTCATCACTGTTTAATTTTAATATTGTGGATGAGGGAGCTTTTTGTTGAGATGTTTGATATCGAAGGGCATTTTGATTGTCGAAAGCATAGGCTGACTTCTTTTATCTTGAGTATATGAGGAAACTGTCGATATTTCAAAGAAATGACATCTAGTTATCAGAGAACCTCTTGGGTTCAAAAGCTACTGAGTACTGGGCCTATTTTAAGGCTGTAAACTCAAACAACTATCAATCAGCTGTCTAAGTTAATTTGAAAATTTGGACGGAATCGGACTGAATCTCCCTCTCTGGATATTTTTGAAGAGTTAATCGAGCGATGCTCCTGAAAATGGTGGTTTCAAAGCGCAAATTTCATACAAAATACACCCGAGGGACCATATATCTGATTTTTAGCCATATGGCTGATCCCTCCATACCTCCGGACTGGCATAATAGGGAGTTCCAGTTTGAGTCTTCACCAATTTCTGATCAGAAAGAACTTTGCTGACATTTAGATCACCTATTTTATAAACATTTTTGCTGATGAAAATATTTGCACTTTTCATGTCACGATGCAAGACTCTATTCTAATGGAGAGCTCCCAAACCGTTGCTTAAATGATAGGCTATCTTCCAGATTTAAGATTAGTCGAACAAAGTGTGCTCTTTCTTGTGTTTGTTTATTTTTTGGAGTAGGTCTCCTTCATCTATTTTAACAGTTAATTACCGGCCCACTCCATCACAATACACAGTAGCTTCAAATTTTCATCAAAAAATGCCTCCTTGTAAGTCACTATATAATCAGATGAAAGCGAAGCCAATATTCGTATTTAATTCAAAGCATTTTATTTTTCTTTGTCCTTCAAGGATGCAATCTTGATCTACCATAACTTGAATACTACTTTTTTAAGAGCGTATATGCCGTTATCGCTGACTCTTCGAACTTTGTAGACTGAACTAAATGTCCCTTCTCCAATTCTTTCCAGAGGAACAAAGCTGTGAAGTGTCTGTTTGGTCATTGGTGGTTATAATATTATTCGTAAACTTATTGATAAAGTATAGAATTTCATGCCGATCATTTAGATCATGCTCCTGCTGTCAGAGAAGCTAAATACTTTGACATGCTGTCACCTGAATAATAATCTACTTTGTCTCCATTGACTTCGAAAACATCAAGCGGAATGGACTTATTGGCTCCAAACATATCAAAATCATAGAGCTTTAATGAATTTTTCCTGAGGTACTTTGAGAGGGGGTGGGCGTCAGGTCCGTTGAAGATCATTTTTCCCAAAGCATTTGGGAATACTTTTCTGATTTATTCGAATGTGTCAGTACTATTTTGATCAGGAATGACATAGACTTTACTGTTATATTTTTCTTCAATCTTTTTAACGATTTCGAGATCCCTTTTGCAATCGATGATGTGCACAAAGACCATTTTCTGATCTTTAGAATCAAGTTTGAATATTTGCTTATTGATATTCATGATCGGAATGTCGTAGATGGAGTTGTGCTTGATCTACACATTGTCTTTTGGCCAAAAGAATTTGATGAGCCCAGGTGTTCCTATCATCACTATTAAATCTAAGCTTAATTAATTAAAAGATATAATTTTAATTCATGAACACAAAATCATCTATAATCCTTTTTATTGTGGTCTTATTGCTTGCCATCCAATCAACCATCACCTGGAAAGCAGCTAGAACCTTCAAGTTCAAGAATAGCTGCAGCAAAACTATCTGGATCGGAGGATTTGGAGTACCTCTAATGGCCCAGACCGGCTGGGAAATGCCTCCTCACACAGAAACCTCAGTCACTGTTGCTGCCAATACTGTTGCAATTCGATATTGGGCCAGAACTGGCTGCAACTGGAGAGATGGAAAATTTGTATGTTCCACTGGAGATTGTGGTGCTCCTCTTAATAACTTTGGAGTGGAGTGTAGAGGCATCACAGGCCAGTCTCCCTCTACTTTGGTTGAACTCACCCTATCCAATTCTGGCAATCCTGATTTCTATGATATGAGCAACGTTGATGGAAACAACCTCAATGTAAGATTCGGCCCAATTCCTGGAACCTACCAAAAGGTCAATAATCCTGATCTTGGTAAGTTCAACTGTGGCTCACCTTCCTGCACCTTCAACCAAAACTCCTGCCCTCAAGAGCTTAAACTCCAAAAATCAGACGGAAGTTATTGCATGAGCATTTGTGCTGCTGTCAACAATAATGAGCAAGTCAATAAGTACCCAAATATTTTAGGCCCAATTGCCAATGACAAGATGAAAAAAGATCTAGTTTGTTGTGCCTGTGGAGAAGGAACTGGAGGATGTACTGATCCAAATTCTCATTTCTGTTGCTCTCCATTTGATCCTCGTCAGGGAATTGGAGGTCGCTGCTATGTTGAGAATTGGCCCAAACCTTCTCAATTTTTCGATCGCTATGACAGAGTTTTCAAGAATCAATGCAATGAGGCATACAGTTGGCAATTTGACGACCTTTCAAGCACATATCAGTGCATCGATGGTGATTACCAGATTGAGTTCTTCTAATGAGAGCCTGATTTACATCCAATCAATCTTTTAGAACTAATGAGCATTCTATTCATATATTTTTATTGGAGCTTTATTGACAAAATGGACTTGAATGACCGCTCAATCATTATAATTCCCAAACAATTAAGATGTAGTCAACTCGTCAATCAGAGTTCAAAAAAACACAGGCCATCAAATTATTTCATTTGATTCAGCAAATCTCTACCGACTCCATCAACCATATAACATCGAGGGAACTACAGCACATAACCTCCATTTGGAAAGAGGGTCATAGTTTCAACCCGATCATTTTCGACTCTTTCAACCCGAAAAGAAAAGAACTGACAGAGGATAACTTTGGATTATTCATTAGTCAATTTCTCAAAGATTACGTTTCTTCTTGCTAGGACTTGGTTGCCTTTAATCGAGATATGCGGGCTGTATTCCTTGGTGAATATACTCCAAAAGATCCACTACACGATCTGCTGTGTCAGCAATTTGCTATCACACACTATGATAGTTCTTCTGAAAAGCAATACAAGGACCAGGTGGCTGCTTTTCATATGGAAATCAGGTACTCTCTTGCAATTTCATTTGATAGTCAAGTGGTCAAAAAAATCAACTACGCTATGGCAACCATATTTCACAGCTATGAATGGTTTTAGACACTCTGTTAGGATGCCCTATGTGATTTTTTGAAAACTGGCTTCCTTGACAAACTCATTCAATAACTCGAAGCTGGAAATTTTCTCGACGACTATTATAAATGTCTGGTTTTCATGACTTAGGCATCCAAGTTTTAAAGAATATCAAAATACCTCACCAGTAGCCTCTTTTTCTCTCACAAAGCTTGGAATTTATATCTTCGCAATTATTTTGACATATCAAATGTCAAAGGGAACTAAATTGGAACTGCCAGATCTCATGTCTTTGCTTTCATTTCCAACTACATCTCAGTGTGTCCTGAGTTTGGAGACTTTCTTATCGCTTGGATCTCTACCTCTCCCAATGATGCAACGATTGTCCTCTTGCCTCCAAATTTAAATCCTCAATAAACCTTCAGCGCCAAATATAGTCTTTATATTTTCACCTAGCTCATCAAAAAGAGTGCCGAAAATGAGATTGTTGACAAGCCTACCTTAGTTGGAACTAACATTAGAGATATGTAAGCTTTTGCCATGAAAATACTAACAAACGGAGCTGGGTAAACTGTCAACGCTTCAATTGAGTTGCTAGCGGAAACTTCTCGATTCAATATCAACAACACTTACAACGAAAGAAATGTCGGCTTCACCCTCAAGGCTCTTGAGACTAATCCTCCTCAGTATTCTCTGATCAGGGCTGTTCTTCTGGTATTTGAAAATGCCTTGAAATGTAATAATGAAGATGTAGTTTGGATTTTTGCTAAGAACTCTAAATGCATGAACTTCATTAAAGCTCAACTTCTCCAGGTCTTTGAAGGAGGCAACAATATTCACTGTTAATGCCTCTAAATATTGTATCATTTGGCTCAGCCAAAGTACATCGTACATTTTTGATTATTCAGTTATCCTTCAAGGAGCATGATCTTCTTGCGATACTTCTTCAAGCTGCAAAGAATAGCGATCTCCTCTTGACGATCATCAGCAAAATAATTTTCAGAGTAGTTGAGGTCACTTGTGACAACAAGATGTGGAACCTCATGTCAGCCAAAGACACGATTCTCCTTCTGACTTACCTCATTGAGTTTGTCGGCACCAAGAAGGATGTTGTCATGAATTATTTCCTCAACGATGTAGAATTTCCCTACTTGAATAAGCAAATATTTTTCAATGTCATGAAATCTTTGTACATTCTCTCAAACGAAAATTTAAAAAGTGATAAACATTTTTTCTTGGATGATCTTGAAGGTCTGTATTCACATGCTATCATCAAGTAATTGACAAATTTGGTGATCTGGCTCAAAGACAGCTAGTTTGGGAAAAAATTTCTAAGAGAAAAAGTTGAGTTCAAGGATGAGGAAACTCTCAAGGTTTATAAGTTGATCTTTGTTATTGGCGAGTAACTGCTTCGAGCTCATAGGAACAAAGATAAAGTGCAGAGGCAAGCTATTTTTAACTCTAGAAGTACCTCTGTTTTGATTTAGACCATCTCCAAGCAGCCTTATACTCAGTTCTGGAGTTACGTGAGCTGTAGATATAAAACATCCCAATTTTTATTGAGTATGAATTTCGCTATGAATCTCGCTTTAACAACAACTTCATTCGTCATTTTATGTCAACAATTTCATTCACCGCTTTGAAGACAGTTGTATTAGAAATATTCAACGAGAGAATTATTAAGTAAAACCAACAGCCTGCTACCAACATTTACTTTATCGATTAGATATATGGTCATCAAGAAAAAATTAAAAACGACCAAGATTTCAAGGGATTACTCAGGAAGTGCTTAAGCAAGAAAGAAAATTAATACAGAATAGCTTTAAGAATCATAATTGAACAGTCAGGTATTGAAGAACCTTCCTTGAATAACCCTCTCACCAGATTCAATAATCAAGCCAATGAAAGAACCCTCAGAGTCAGCCCTCACAGCCACAGCCATCGAATTGAGTAATCGATTCATTTACTAAGCTAGAGAGGAAGGAGCAAATCACCTTTTAGACAAACTTCATCAGCTTATATGTCTGAACGCATTCCAAACGGTCCTACTCCTAGTATCCATATGTGCTAAAACTGCAGAGTAATGCCCTCACCCAATGGTCGCCTGTGCTACGAATGCAATAAATTATGATTATTCATGCTATCAAGTAATTCTAATGATATGAGTTATTATAAACATAGTGATCCAAATAGTAAATGCACGGCTAAAAATCAAACTGCGAATAACAAGCAGAATCCCAATCTCTTAGATTTCTCCATAATTTCAAGGAAATAAAAGATGCGGGATAACTCCTCCAGTGCATTTTAAAAAGCTATAACCCTGAGGAGGAAAACATTGCGATCAAAATGGAAAGGATCAGAAATACCTTGATCCATGAGTTGAATCAATTTCAAGAAACTTAAAAATAACATGTAAAGAAGCATTTCATCTGTGATCAACTGAAGACTTACTTGGAGTATTTCTGTGGTGACAGTATCTAACACCGATAAGTAGACTAGCAGACTCAGCTCATCAGAATGAAAAAGACATATATTGGCTATTTAGAAGGAACTATCGATGATCTGATAACCAAAGTTAAGAAGTGGAGAGCTCAGAATCTAGTCAACCTCAAAAGGAAAGAAAAGTAAGCGAAAGTAAACAGACTCATCTATCACTCTTACAATCTCAAAAATTATATTGAGCAACTCTAGTTAGTCAAAGATCTTAAAAGGAGAGTTGAAAGAATCCTATCAGAAGAGATTCCAGATATCAGGCACTTCGAAGATTTGTCTCGCAAAAAAAGTGTACCCTACAATTTTTATCCAACTTACTGTATGCTAAATTGCTGTAAAGTTATTGAGAAAAGAATAAAAATCGAGCAGCTCGTGATCCTGACTCACTCCTCTACGAACCTTGAGTTATTGGATTACATGAAAGGCTACTTCTTCAAATCTAAAACAATTTCAGAAAAATGTGGTCTTTTTGTAAATTTCGGAAAATTCATCCGAATTTTAAATAAGAACTCAACATGTGTTGAAAATGGCTTTTTCTTGTCCTTTAAACCCTATTTTATGGAAACAATGAGAGAGGAAGATGAAATTTCTTCTACTTAGTATCTCAAGGCTCGGTCGATTATGCAAAGCAATTAAGAATGTATTGACATATGGAAGGAGTATGAAGCTATCAAATATGAAGACCATCTCCTTTGGTACAATATGACATTAAATTCTTTTAAAAAAAGCCCTACTGTACATTTGCAAGTCGTCCGGGAAGTATTTCCGACTTATCGAGAGAGATACGGCTGGGTAGATTAACACCCTATAAGCCAAAAAATCAAGCCTTTCATACCCACATATATAGTTTAGATTATATGCAAAGTCCTTTATCCTCTGCTTATTCACTTATTCTTTGCAAAAGTACCAGAATAGAATATGAGAAATTTCGAAAAATTCAGAATATTTTTCAAAGAGTATTGGATCTATTGGCTTTTTCATAATTATCAAAAGCTTTACAAATTCATCAGACAACGACTTGAATAGATGGTCAGTAAGTTTGATAAGAAGGAGAAAAATATTTTTTTGTAAGATTCAGAGCTCAGTCTCCAGCAATACTTTTCTTACTACAAACAAATTTCAATCATACTTTAGCAGTAGGTAAATGAAAAAGGACTGAGCAGATAGTTTTAAGATATATGGCTGTAAATTGCCATTCGCACTTCAAAGTCCCTTCGTTCGAATAAATTAAAACTTGAGATAACAGACAGTATGAAAAGTTCCTTCGAATCTATTTCAATGTTTGAAGAATAATAGTAAAAACTAGAACAATTCTTATCTTCAATCAAGAGCTGCTCTTCTGACAGCATCCAGGAACAGTTATACACTTTCCTTACAAAGCTACAATTCAACACTTCGAACTTCTTTTTGATTCAAAAAGTTGTGAAACTGCTAGGAAAGGATGTTGAGAAGTAGATCCAAATGATAAGATAAGTGGCATACAATCAATTCTATACCTGATCAGTTAGCTCGCTCCAGGGGCTCAAACTGATATCAATATCTCTTTAATATTGGGAAGTATTCATATGTCTCCTTTTTGGTACTCTCTGAAATGGCTATGAAGGTTATGTGTTTCTTTGTGCTTCTTTATGTTTTTACCACAACATTTTTTTAGTTGTTCTAAGTTACTCTTTAAGCTAAGACCAACCTTGTTTCCCTTTACATGAAAATTTCTCCTGTAACTATTTGCGTACTGTGTCTAATGTTGGATGTCTGCTATTAAACAAATAATCATAATTATAGTATTGGTTGTTTTTGTACCTTTTCGTAACAAGAACATTGAATTTCCTTTCTTTTTGTTGCCTTAATATTTTTTCAAAGGGATCGGATCTCTTTTTTCTTCTCAAAATTTTCATGATGTTCGAAGTCTTGTTTTGGAGGATAGAAGGATAGCTCATATAATGAATACCATCTTTCTTTTCGTAACCTCTCGATATAATATATTTCCGGCCATCTGTTTTTGGCTGACTTTATATTGAGCACCGATTTTTATTATCCTGATCTCTTTATCGATCCAAATTCAAGTGAAGGTTTGTGTTTGATTTGACTTTATGTAGAGAGTGAATGACTTCATTTCTCTAGATGGAGGATAAATCAAGTGTTTTGAGAAGGCCTAACATCAAATTTTAGAATAATAATTCCTTCTATTAAGCAGAAACGTGAAACAGAGATATTATAAAGACGAAATATCATGATTCCTCTTTATAGGAAGAAAGCATTTCATATAGTCGTTCAATCTGCTGCTATTGGTCATCGCATGTTGCCTTCATTCTTTTTATCTCTGCCTTCATCAGTCTGTTCTCTTTGTCAGTACGATGAATCACATCGTCCCTCTCAGTGCTTTCTCTGAGGAGCTTGACCTTTTAACGGTTCAGATTCTACAAAGTAGATTTAAGTTCCTCCATTTAGCCTTATTGCTTTTCTTACTTTCTCTTCAACTAAATTGACTATTGCTTCAAACTATACAGTTCCTATGCTTTTGATCTTTTGGCAGTTTCAAGAAGATGGTCTTTTCTCTTCAGCTCAGAAGTTAATTTGGCCAACTCCTTTTAAAGATGCTTCTTTTCCTCAATAACAGTGTTCATGTATGGTAATTATTTTTATAGCTTTTAGCAACGTTCTTCAAGTTCAGCTTATAGGGCTTTTCTTTGTTCGTTCATTTTGCTCTTTTATGATTTCCATTGGGCAGCTTTTTGCTCCATCTTATCATTCTACTGAGTCAAGGCCTCGTTTTGCTAGTGAATAATTCTCAAGTCCTTGGCGAGATCTGAATTCTATTTTTTGAGTTTCTGGATGATATCTGAGCAGGACGAATTTCTGGCTTGGAGATCAAGAATTTATCCTTTGAGCCTCTCAAGTTATGCTTTTTCGATTTAATCAAGTTGGTATCTTGCAATTTCATCCTTTAAATAGTCCTTTTATTGCTCTGCGTTGTGAATCCTATCGATGAGTTTATTGATCCTTTAATCTTGCTTACTCATTTTATCTCCACATTTATTCAGCTCCTTTGTATTATCTTCATATAACTTTTTGTAATTTTATTTCTCCGTTATCAAACTATTACATTGTTATTTCAACTTCTGATTTTTTTCTTCCAATTGCTCTTTAGCTGAGGTTATTTTGTCAAAATTAACCTTGATGTGCTGATGTAGTTTTTACACTTATTATTTTATCTTTTTGTTCTATTTAGCTAATCTAGTGTTCTCTTCATTCCCTTTTATGTACTACTCTTTGAGTTCATCGTATTTGTTCCTGATTGTACTCTGCTAGTGCTCAAGTTGACTTTCTAAGTCGATGATATGTTGACTCAAGCTTGCTATTTGCTCTTCCTGTTCTTTAGCAAGGTTTCTCATCTCATCTAACTGTTTCTATTTTTTATTAGCTTCACGGCTAATTTTCTAAATTGTTTGATCAGTATTCTTCTGTAAATCTCCAAGTTGATTTTCCAAGTTGGCTTTTTATTCTTCCAACTCTAATAATTGTTTTCGAAGTTCTGCGTTTTAAGTATTATTTTTTTTGATAGAGCTATCTAAACGTTTGTTTTCAGCACTTAGCTTATTGATCCGATCGGCATACTATTTATTTTCCTCTTCATATTTTCGGCCTAGTTACTATAAATATTATGTGCTCTATTGGTCTGTACTGATCCTATCTTCAAGTTTCTTTATTGTGCCTTTATACTCCTCAATCTTTAAATTCATTTTTTTGGCAGTGGTTTCAGCTTCCTTATTTTGTTATCTTGCTTTATCTAGCTCAGACTCCCATAATTAACAATTTTGCTTTATTTTATTTAACTTTTACGATAAATCAGCATTTTTTTATTTGACCCTTTCTAACTCGTGCTCCAGATCTTTGAGCCTTTCTTTATCTTCATTCTATTATTGAGCTAGTTCTGCTAAGATACAAGTTTTAGCCTCTTGCAAAAGCTACTGCCTGATTTATTTCTTTTCTTCTTAGCCTCTCACTATCAACAAGTTGATTTGCTGCTCAAATTATTACTTTTGTCTCTGCAAAGATTCTTCAAATTGATTTTTACTCGTTCTTAATTTTTATTATCCTTCTCTTTTCAATTTTGACAGCAACTGCTCATACTCCCATTTTTGCTTGCTCAATTTTTCCTAAGCCTTTATCTATTGATTCAAAAGTTGCTCTTCATTTCTCTTTTTATTTTCGTTTAGCTCTTATTTTATATTCAAAAGATCTTGCTGTAGCTACCGAGCTCCTCCTTCATTTCTTCTCAATTATTCTAACTCTCTTTAGTTATCTATCAGTTCCTGAGTCAACTATCTTACTCTTTCACTGCCTCTTAGATTGGTCTCGTGCAGACTCTGATTTTATTCCTGAGCTCTTTTCAATAAAAGCTTTATGTTATAAAGATTTTAGCTATCTTAGTTAGATTAAGCTTCTTGCTTGTGCTTTTCCTCAATTTTTTCAATCACGTTAGCATAGTATTCTCTGAGTTTATCAATTTAGGCCTCCTTTTCCTAAATAATTCTCTCGTAAGTCTTTATCTTAGTTGGACTCTATCTAATTGTAGTCATTTCTAAAGTAGAATCTGATAAATGTTTTGTATCCTGGAGTCTTGCTATCTATTGCATATTGTTTTGAATTATCAAGAGCAATCTTCTTTGTTAGTCCTCCAATTGTAAGTTTTATGATTACAGGTCTTAGTTTTTATCAATTTGCTGCTCAAGTAGTTCAGTCAGAGTTTGCCTACATTTCAGGTCCCGGTAGGTATCAGTCTATTGCATTTAAATTTGCTATAGTTATATACTATAATATCACCGCTTCAAAACATCATGGACTAATGCCTAAGGTGCCTCTGCTGTTGCTTCGATTTTTAAACTCCCCCTAGACCACGACCTACTCGCAAAACCCGAAAACCAGCCAAATAATATCGACTCAACACTAAATACCAAAAATAAGATTTCGTTAGAATAGAAGACTAATAAAGAAAAGCAGGACGGATAAAGGCTTACGCATGTCCAATTTGCACCTATTATTACAACCGTATATTTTCAGGTTATTTCAGGAATACTCTCTTGTAGCGAGTGTATCAACTGCATCTGTTATCAATGTTTCGAGAGTTACGACCAGAAAAATGTTTAGAAAAATTCACGCATGAAATGCCCATTCTGTAGCTCCACAAAAAGCATCTTTTCTGACTATGAGCTTGATCCTCATAGTTATTTTGACACCACCAACAAGGGCTTTCTTAGTAAGTAAGAACGGCTCAAAATTGATAACTAATTCAAGCCGAATCACTCAGTTCAACTGGCAGCTGTGCCTGAGAGAAGCGAGCATGTTATGGAGGAAGCTGCCTCTGAGCCCTGATATTTATAGCTAAGTTTAATGAGTAAGCTTGATCTATTTCATAATCTTTCTTCTATACATATTGGCATTTGCAAATGAGTTTGCCGAAAGACGAGAAAAAGATTAACGCAAGAGTCATGAAGTGGCGGTAAATGCTTCAGAAAGGCCTCTATTCTGACGAATAGATGCTAATCCGTCGAACTAGAAAAGGCATTCCGCAGTGCATCAGAATCAAGGTCTGGCCTGAGCTTGCTAAAATAGATAAAATGATCCAAAGAACACCACTCACCTACTCAAAGATACTTCTGAAGGATTCTTACGATGTTTATGACATTAATCTGGATATACCACGCACGTTTTCTTTTCAATCTCAATAAGTTCTACGGGATTCTCTTTTCAACGTCCTGAAAGCTCTCTCAATTGAGTTTCCACAAATCGGATATTGCCAAGGCATGAATTTTCTATCAATGCGTCTCCTGTAGATTCTTGACGACTAGACGGTATTTTATATTATCGCAGGCATCATTCACAAGTACAAGTCAATATGTAAGCCTTTCACTTATGCAGATGACAATCTTAGAAACCCTGGCTTTGTAAATCGTCAAAATGAAGTGTTCGCCAAACTTCTGGAGTAAAAGCTTCCGAAAATTCATCAGATTCTCAAAGGTCACTATATTGAACCGGTAATGTATACTCCCTCTTGGTTCCTCACTCTCTTCAGCAAATCATTGTCAAACTCCAAATTTTACAGATTTTTTGAATGTTTCCTCGTTGAGGGCTATTCAGTCATCTTCAAGACGTGCTTGGCTTTGATGCAGCTAAAAGAAAAGAAATTCGTAGCTAACTCAATGGAGGAAAATTTAATGTTCATAAACGATATGAGCTTCTATGATACGATTTCTGATGACCAGTTCGTTGATTCAATATTTTCATTCGACATAACAACCCAAGATGTGACCAGCATTGAGAAAGAATATACTCTTCGCAACAAAAATAAAATGAAAATTCTCGAGGATTCTGTGATCAAGGCATATGGCAAGAAGGTTGTAGATCCAAGAGTAACTTACTAATGGACTATTGAGGACTACAAAAACATGGATGTTGGATTGGTCTAGTTTTAATGATTATGTAAATTTAAACCAGGTCAAAAAATATTTATCTTATGATGCAATACACAGATATCTACAATCAATTGATGGGATAATCGTCTCCTGATGACTCCTCTTCAACTAACTCGACTATTTGTACCTTTCTTTATGTAACAAAACAGACGATAAGCTGGAAAATAGTGATTCCTAGAAGAATAGTGATGGTCAGATAAAAATCAACTTTTTGCCCAGATAAGAGTGAGTAGACCTGAAATATGATGAATGAGAGAGTATGAACCTGTTTGACAGTCGCGAATGATTCCATCGATCCTGAAAATAGTTTCACACAACAGACAAACAACCATCCTTCCAAAGCGTACAGAGTGATTCCCCATAAGAATGTGATAAATAGAGGATAAGCCAATCCTTCAAAGTCTACAAGCTTGATAAAGTAAGTTAGCAGCAGGCTCAAGGCAAAGTATAAAAAGAGCATAACTCCCTCTTTTAGGACATGAATTCTAGTGCTTATAAATCCACTTAGATATCCTCCTATGATTGCTCCAATGCCATTGGAAATATGTAATAACCCTACATTGAAGTTAGTCTCATCCTCGGCCTTAAGAAGGGTGCTGAAGTTAGTTGTTGTAAATCCAAGTAGAAATCCATCTAGGACCATAGCTGGAATTAGGATTTTCATAGCCGGGTAAAACTTCAAGATCTTGATAAGCTCCGTAAAGAAAATAGTTATCTTGCTTGATTTATGTTTAACCTCCTTTTTTTATTTATCTAAAATTACATCTTCTAAAGGATCCAGCAAAAGATGAACAAAAATCAATGCTGCCACTCCAATGGCAGTAAGGACTATGAAATAGATGAAATTTCCAAAAAGCCCTAGTGCAAAAGTGGTGATAGTTCCTCCTAGTATGACCTGACCAAAAACAATCCCATTCAATATTCCCAAATATTGTCCCTTCTCCTCGTTTTTAATGTTGTATTTTTTGAATAGCTTAACCATATAGCCTCCTTGACTGACCCATAACACAGAAGCACCATAGCCTCCAATCAAAGCTGCGATGATCGAAATAATCAGTCTGACCACTTCACTGACATCGACAATGTAGAGAGCATACCCTGTAGTATAGGTGATGGCTGCAATTTCGAACTGTCTCTTGTAGTTCGAGAGAGAAGCAGCATATGTGAGGCCAACCATATAAACAGCATAGTTCAGGATCAGAGCCAATCCCCCAGTAAAAGGAAATTGCTATGAGTTGTGCTCAAATATGAAGGTGATTATGTTGCTGAAGCTGATGTAGGTCGTAACAAGTAGTAAAAAGAATACTCCCAGAATGATTGTTTGCTTCAGGGTATTTATCTCCAAGGCCATTTAACTTTTTCTTATATGTAATAAGTGGTGTATCGTATCAACAGCTTAATAAGGCCTATTAATAGACAAAGAAGATCATTCTTGTTGTTGGTATTCCTTCATTCTCGTACATTTTTTAGATTCTGTTATTTCCTGGAAATTTAAACTGTTCAAAAGAGCTTAACGTTTTTTTGATATTCCGTCAAGTTTTCTTTGATAAGACAGTAATTTGAAAACCTTTAAATAGAGGTTGTTCTTTTCTTGATTGTTTGTTTGAATTTTGTATTCGTATGATTAAAGTTGAACCTTCTGCTTATTTAATTTCTCCTCGTATTCAAGGATTATACTTCCATGATCTTTTTTTCTTTCCTCAATAAGTTTCGATAATTGTTATTGCTCTATTTATTTTTGCTTCTTGTTTTATTCCATAAACTGTCTTGTCTCAGCCATCATTCCTTCGATATGAATTTTCAATTATTCAAACATTTATTATCTATATTTCTTTTATCTTTAGTCATTTTTCTTATGAGCATTAGACTACTTCATTTCGAGATCGTTCTGTTGTTTGTGAATCAATTGTGAGTCCTTAAGTTATTTATAGGCTTTTTTCCAGGTTTCCACTTATATTCTTAAACAGTCATGACGAATTTTGTTAATTTTGAACTATAAATCAAGGTAATAGTGTAGTTCATGATCTGTCATAGGTTCAGGGCTCACCAAATCTTAAAATTTGATAAATTTCCCGTTCTTTCTTCTGCATTTTTTATAGCTGAAATCATGCCTCTCCTGGAAACTATTGATGAGTTTTTATATGGTTTCCTTCATCCTATCTTTCTTTTCTTCTATCTATTCTTCTATCTGTTAAAATGGTATTTATTCCAAATCCACTCTACTTTTTTTCTGCATCAAGTATTATTATATTAAAATACTTGTTGTGATTAAGTAATAAGCCAAGTTTATCTTAACTAAACGGTCTCTGCCATACCTTGTACTAATTAACTTATCAGTTTAAAATAAACTATTGCTGATCAAACTTGTCTCTCACTCATCTTCACTCTCATGTGCCTTAATGCTTGAATTTGCTGCTGTCTTTTCGTTTTGAAGTTGCTGTTTAATTTTTTTGAGTTCCTTGGTCAGCTTCTAATTTTCTTTCGTCTTTTCGCTGAGTTATTTATCCTTCTGACTTAGCTCATTTTTATAGTCCTCATTGTCCTGTTCTGGCACTTTTGTGTATTCGAGAATATTCTCCACCTGCTTCGTAACTTTTTCTAAATCATAAGGGTCTCCTTTAAAGCTATTTTCACCTTCAATGACCTCAAGTAGATCTTCTGAGGCAAGTTCATTGATCAGATTTTGAACATCATCAATAAACTTAGATATCATTTGTCTATATTCCTGTGCTTATACAGGAGGCTTCTCACTTTTCTTGGAAATTTGATTTTTTAAAAGTTCAAGTTGATGCCTTTCAGGGTTTTTATTTACTTTTTCTTGAAGCTTCGTCATCTATTGTTTATGTTCCTCTTTCAACTATTCGATTTCCCTTGAGCATGACTATTTTTCAGCAAGAAG
>Ga0100378_1003278_pt1 | contig 15573 bp, 12 predicted proteins | sample CryGeymeta201502_FD_81535 | JGI IMG/M metagenome (GOLD analysis project Ga0100378, IMG submission 81535) | Groundwater microbial communities from Crystal Geyser aquifers in Utah, USA - Crystal Geyser metaG 2015-02 | ecosystem: Environmental > Aquatic > Deep subsurface > Groundwater | place: USA...
AAGAAGGGAGAAATGAAAATAAATAAATTGTCCACATCCAATGTATAATCCATGGAATAAAAACTAATATTGATCTTGCTTTTCCATAATCACCAACGAAGAAGCTGTCAATCATAATCCCGTATCTACCTACAATAATATTCAAAGGGATGAATATGAAAGCTTGGATTTTAATAAGGTAATAGTGAATAGTTTGTGTGAAAAAAGGAAACATTTTTGTGTTTTGGGCCCATACACCTTCGAGAAGCTGGGGGTCCATCCACTTTTCTGCAATATCAATTACTCCTGTTAGCGCATGATGAACATTATGATCTTCTTTCCACCATAATCCATTTACTCCAAATATAACAACAGAAAAAAATACTCCTACAATTTCATCATATTTTGGATTATGGAATAAGTGAGAATGCATTGTGTCATGCATTATGAAACCACTTTGTTGCCAAGCAAGAAATAAGCAAATACTCCCAAGTAACTGAGGAATAATGTGATCAAAATTAGAAAACATAATAAAAACTCCAACAATTAATAAAAAAATTAGAAGAATTTTAAGACTAAACCATTGTTTATTGCCTTGATTGAATCCCATTTGTTCAAATTTTTGACCTAATTCAATAAAATCTTTGTCTATTGGATTTATATTTTGAATATAAGAGCCTACTTTCTTTAGTCTGTTAAGATAATCCGGTTTATGATTAAAAGCGTTGTATACAATTGATGATTCTTTACCAATAAATTTTTTTATAAGTTCTCCTCCAGGATGATGTTTAATGTAATAAGTTATATCATAGAAGTTTCCTGCAATACCTACAATGTCTTTATCTTTTAAATAGAGATTGTTTTTCTTAAGCTCCTCTAAAGACTGTTCGAATTCTGACATTATTTCAAAATTAAGTATTAATAGAAATTATTAAATTAATTAATTATTCAATAGTAATGAAAATTTAATAATAAGTATAATTTCTAAATTATTAAATACTATTAAATTTTATTATTTACAATACTATATCTAGGATTAAGGATTATTAATTTTTTACTTTGTTTTATTATTTACTTTCAAAAATTGATAAATTGAATTAATTGAATAATTAAGAAAATTGAATTAATTGAATTTATGAATTTATAAAAAATAATATTAATTTATATATTTATTTAGTCAAAATAAAAATGAAAATGTTTTCAAATGCCAGAAACTTACAAAAGAAATTAGTCATTAATCTATCTTCAGGTATTAATAAAATAATAAAATTATAACCTTTATAAATTTTTACATTAATTCGAATTAACTTCATAATTAACCTAACATTAATTCCATATCCCATTTTAGAAAAAGAAGAAACAGTCGATTTCAAACCTTTATTCGATCAAAAATGGAATTTCTTCGAAGAAAACTTTATTAAAATATTAACAGATAAAGACAACACAAATATATGCTTACAAGAAATATACGAGACTATTAATGATTTAATTTTGCTAACTATACCTAAAACACATATACAACGAATTGAAAAAATAATATTAGATTTCGCGGGAATAGTAAGTCAAGAACTTACTTCAATAGCAGAAAGTAATCAAAATTATCTGGATTTTTTCAATAAGTTTAATAAATACTGGTTACATATAAAGGATAACTTTAATTTACTAAGAAAGATCTTAAAGAAATATGAATATCATAACTCAACGAAAAATCAATCAAGTTTAGACACATGGTCTTTATGTAATTTAACTAATAATAACTAATTTATGATATTTAGTTCTCGAAAACCTTCGTTGCTTTTTATTAGATAAACAATCATTCTTAAACAGTCTAACAACTAATCAAATATTAATAATTGATGAATTCCGTAATCAAGTTTATACAAAAGGACAAACACTACAAATTGCAACAGAATTAGCTATTATACGTCCTTCTATTGTTTTTATATATGAGATTAACTATTACAAAGGAAGCTTTAGTGATAACTATTACTCAAATTCTAATAATTACTTTAAGAATTTGATTGGCTTAAAAATTAAAGAATATACAGTAAGATAATAACATTATAATAATATAATAATATAAGTGATAACTGATAACTATTATAAATTCAATGCCTTAACTTCTAATATTCATTTTATATAGATTGAACAATATATCTCATTTGTTGAACTTATTTTTGAAACTGAAAACAATATAATCAGTCTAATTCTAAACGAGCTCTTATTAAAGAAGATGAATCACATTTTAGAATCAGTATTAATAATCGACAAAAAATCAAATATTCTTTCTAATGTATTCCAAACAAAAGCTTTACTCAACAATGATACTATATCTTTACTCAAAAGAATATTCCTAATATTTAAACGTGTAAAAATAGAAGAGGATCTAAGATTAAGTTGGCTCGATTCAATCATTCATTATGGACATATTATTTATAATACTTATTTTAAAAACTCTATTAAATGGTTTGAAAACTTAGTAAAACTTAAACAAAATATTGATCAGACTTTACAAGATGCCTTTTTTAATGAGGAGAAGTTTAAAAATACAGCCAAAGAAGGTTACTCCAAAACAGTTAACTATAAACCTAATTCGATTTCTGATTGTTTTTCGTCTTATATAAATCATATATTTTGTCACAAAGAAAACAAAGAAAGTAAAGAAAGTAAAGATAATTTAGAAAATGAAGAGGAGGTTATAAAAACAAAAATCGTTGAGTTTATGGTATGGAAAATTAAAGTTTAATTGCTTGTTTAATTGTTTAAATGCTTATTGATCATCATATTTAATTATTTTAGAACATTTTTAAATATTTGGAATCAAAAGAGACTTTTGAAAGCTTTTATGTAAAGAAATTAGGAACGAGATTGTTGTTTAATTTAACTAGGTCAAAAACGATAGAAAAATTATTTATTGATAAATTGAAAAATGAATGTGGGAATGTATTCGTTGCCAAGGCTGAAGAGATTTATACAGAAATTGACAACTCTGCTGTTAACTTACAATATATCGACCAGGATGATGAAAATATAAAGGTTTCTAAAATTAATTTCAGCTTATTTATACTATCTTCTATTTCTTGGAGTGTTAATAAAATCCTAACAGGGAAACTAACTTCTTTAATAGACAACTATAATCAAATTATTGATAATGCTTATAGAAAAAAGAATCAAGGAAAGATAATTAAATTCCATCTTCCTTATTGTTCTGCTGAGATTGAATATACAATAGGAAATAAAGTAAGAGATAATTAGCATTAATATAATAATTTCATCAATCTAGTCAATGTGTTTATTAGAAGCAAATGGACTACAAACTTTAGTATTGATGCAATTTAACAATTCATTAAAAGGGTTTTATAAAACTAAAAAAGACTTATATAATATATTAGAAGTTACAGAATATGAAGAGCTAAATTATATTTTAAACCTTTTAGTCAACAAATATGGTCTACTAACGATTGATAATAATGTAATATAATACCTAAATTATTTTATTATTATAGGGAAATTATTCGATTAATTGGAATTTCGACACAAACGGCAAAGAGGTTTTAAACATAAATAATTACTTTAATGATGAATTAGAAACAGTAAAAACTAATCATATTCTAATTACTAATACTCTAACCTATTCATATATTTTTATCTAAATTCTAATTATATAGGTCGAAGAAAAGCCAGAAGACGAAGAAAAAAATCTAGAAGATAGAAAGTTCGTAATTGACGCCCATTTAGTTAAGTGGATCAAACAAAAGAAAGAACTTAATGAAAAGGAACTTATTAAACTTGTTCTAAGTTCGGTTAAATTCCCTTTTGAAGTAAATTATATATTACTATACTTTACCTATATAAATATATAACTCCTAAGAATTCTAAATATATTTCTAAACAATCATCTTATTTAACATTTATCATATAACACTAATTAGTTAAATATCATTGAACAACGAATAGAATTTTTATTAGATAGACAATTCATTGTAAGAGAGAATGATAAAATTAAATGGAGTTAATAAATAAGGCTATTAAATAATATTGAATATTATTAATACTAATACTTATAGATCTATTTATATTTTGATACTAAAATGAATTTAGTTTTAAATGGAAGATATTATAATATAATCATTATTACAAATATACTAAATCTTTTATATATCCCAATTAATATATTATTTGAGAACTAACTGAAATACTTTTTCATATCTGCAAAACATTCTAACTTTTTGTATTTGCTATCTTGGATGATATGACTATTAACATCGTTAGTATAATCGCTTGACCATTCGATGAAGGTGTTATTTTCTGCTGTTACTTTTATTAATTTAATTGTATGTTGAACAGATGTAAATGAGACTTCTGGTGTTGCTTCGATTAATTCAAATGATATTTTTCTTTTTTGGTCAGATACTTCTAAAATTCCGTAACTCCAAACAGATCCATCAGAATAAGTCAAATCAAAAACTCCTCTAACATCATTACAGTTCCCGCTTGTGAATTTTAAAGATTTTACATTTGTTGGAAAAAGTTTTTCAAAATTAAATAACTTTAATTCCTCCCATACTTTAGAAATTGGTTTATCAACTACAGAACTTTCTGTTTGATGGGTAGAAGTAACAGTGTTCATAGACGATTCAAGTTTTTTTAGTTCCATATATTATTAATTAAAATAAGTTTATTAAAGTAATTAAACTTATAAAAAAATAACTAATTAAAAATTATAAAATTATAAACTAACTATTATATTGCTGTCACAATTTAATAATAATATATAATAGTATAATAATATCTCTCTTACGTTAATTATTTACACAGTGTTTTTATATACAAACCGTTAACGAGTTGTTTATTTACAAATATCCTACACCTTTTAAGAGTAATTTATACATTCTACATTATATACTAAATACAAACATTAAAATTGACTTTCTTTATCGTTATTTACTGCTATTTGTGAAAATACGTCAAGTCTTCTAGTATTTGATTTCTTATCTTTATTACTAATATTGTTTAAACTGTTTAAACTTTTTGAACAATTGTAGCAATTGAAGCAATTGAAGCAATCTGAACATGATGGAGTTTTTGTGTTAATGCAAATAGTTGAGTTTGAGTTGATACCTGTATTAGAGCAGCTTAAACAATTTCTGCAGTGTAGTAACGAATCTGGATCAATATTTGAATAAAAAAAGTCAAGTATATGCTTGTAGGAAAATAAATTATGATTGAATGGCCTATATAAAATATTAATTTATAACTTAATTTTACATTTTATGCAGGTATTGACATCTATTTCCGTATTTACAAAATCCTGCTGTAAAGAATTGATTACATTTTTTGGTTCGATAGTTTGAATTCTTAACAATTTTAGACTTAAGATCTTGATAACCATGAGCAAACGCGCACTAAGATGATAAGAATTAAAGAGATTTATTAAATAATAAATTATATAGAATTAATACGTTGTCACCAAATTTACAAGATTTATTAATATCCCAAAAACGGCATACTTCCGTTTTGTATTTTACTTTAAAATCATCAAATTTCTCGGAATTAGCTGAATTTTTATGAGAATTAGGATTAGTCGAATTTGAATTAATGTCATCTGGGTTATTTGTATTACTAACAAATAAGTCATTATCTACAGTTGTTAATTTATTATAGTCTTGGTTATATTCTTGGTTATAGTCTTGGTTATAGTCTTGGTTATAGTCTTGATTATTTTCTTGGTTATAGTTATAGTCTTGATTATATTCTTGTGGAAAATTTGAATAGTCTTCATATTGTGAATCTTGAGCTAACTTTTTATTATTAATATTTAGAGAATTATTTGCCTGGTCATAATAATTTTGGTTGTTTGAACCAGGTATTTCTTCTATACCACGTATTTCTATTGGATTATTCGAATATATTGACTTACTATAAAATTATAATTATACTATTATATATACTAATTATTACCTTGTCAAGTAGTCATTATATTCATTATATTGTTTATAATTCTTCTTACTTACATTTTCATTTTTATTTTTAGAATAAATCTGATTTTGATAATTATTAGCTTTATTCTTCATAATTGTGTTCTGTGTTTGTGCTTTTGATGATTTTAATTGGTACTCTTCTTTTTTCTTCTTCATCTATTAATTTATTAATATTCTTACTGATCTGTTTACTTGAGCCAACATTTAAAATGTTTGTATATTAGTATTGGATTATAAAATTTAGATTATTAAATTCTTATATTGATTGTCAATTAATAATTAATAATTAATAATTAAAGGGTCAGAAAAGGATTTATTATTTGAAATTGAAAAAATTAATATTTTGAATATAGTAAGTTTGAGTCAAGTAATTTAGTTAATGCTGTTGAATTTATGTTTATTGTTTATTACTTAATTACTAACATACATACTTACTATATTTATTATTTTTACTTATTATCCTTTGTGTAGTTATTGTTAAATATATACTTTATTATATTAAGTATTAATTAATTTTATTAATTTAAATACATAATAATGGCAATAGAAATTATTAATAAAGATAATCTAGTTAATAGTTTTAGTAGCTATAAAGAAGTGGTAATTATTATAATAGTAATTCATAACTTGATTGAGCTTTATGTTAATTTAAGACAACTTAATAGATTAAAAGGAGATAGAAAAATGCCTGAGTTTTTAAAAAAGTTAGATGTGACCGAGGAAGATTTTCAAAAAGGAAGGTATTACAAGAAAGATAAATTAGAATTTGGAATGATAGTAGATATCGTTAAGACAGTTTTTGAGACATTACTAATGGTATTTTATTATCAACCTTATATATGGAATTACTGTGGTGAAATATTAGCTAATATGAATTTAGAATCAGGTAATGAGTTTTATAGAGCTTATACATTCTTCTTAATTGAAACTGCAAGATCACTTATAATTGATACTCCATTAGATTGGTATTCTAGTTTCGTAATCGAGGAAAAACATGGATTTAATAAAAAAACAACTAAAATCTTCATATACGACTTATGCGTTAGTTTAGCTCTAAAAATCGGATTTACTTTTCCTATATTGTATGGATTTTTATCTGTGGTCGATTACGGAGGAGACTACTTCTTTTTCTATGTACAAGTATTCATAACTATTGTTATGTTTGTAATGATGCTTATATATCCAAATTTTATAGCACCTTTATTTAATAAATTTACCGAATTAGAAGACGGAGAATTAAAAGACGGAATTAACAAACTAGCTGCCTCAGTTAATTTCCCAGCTGCAAAGATTTACATTGTAGACGGATCAACAAGATCGAGCCACTCTAATGCATATTTCTACGGCTTTTGGAAATACAAGAGAATTGTTTTATTCGATACATTACTAAAACAAATGACAAATGAAGAGATTTATGCTATATTATGTCATGAGATGGGTCACTGGGAAAAAAATCACTTCTGGATTAATATTATGTTTGTATTTGCCCAAATTTTTTCAATGTTTTACTTATTTGGCTTCTTTAGAAATGTCGCAGAGATTTATTTAAGCTTTGGCTTTAGTGATAAGTCTACATTTATTGGAATAACCCTTTTTAGTATGATGTACACTCCGATATCATTCTTTATGGAAAAGGCTCATTTGAGTATGTCAAGAAGTAATGAATATGAGGCTGATGCCTATGCGAATAACTTCGGACATAGTAAGAATTTACAAGAAGGGCTAATTAAATTAAATAAAGAGAACTCAAGTGATATGGATCCAGATCCAGTATATTCGTTATTTCATTTTACTCATCCGACTATGTTGGAAAGACTAACTGCATTGGATTTGTTACAGAAACAAAAAAACTAAAATTCAATAAAAATTCAATAAAATAATCATTAAAATCAACTAATAAAAGTAATTTAAGTAAATTTATTAATTCAATTAATTTATCTAATTGATTAAAATTTGAATTTTATTTCTAAAATGACTAATTTTAATATTTACTAATTTACTAAATTTATTATCTGACCTAATTATTTAAATAGTACCAAATTGAAATTATATTATAAATGAATAAACACGAAAAGTATATCGATGAAAACTGCAAAGTAATCCTTTTTGAATTTGAGGATGGCTCAAATGTTGAATTTTTACTATTTGAGTCAAATTCAGAAGCAGGTGAAGACATTATAGGAAATTTACTCAATGTTAAAGAAAAGAATTTAAGACTAAAAGAAGTCAAAAAAAATATATTAGCAATGAGAGAATTAGAAAAAATTGAGCATAAGTTTAACACAACAGAGACTCATAGAGATATATGCCAAATATTATATAATTATCCTTTACTTATTGAAAAGGACAATGAATTATTTTTATGCTTTGATATTGAAGAAGATGATGATTTACTAGAATATAACCTTTGCGGTGTATTTTTAGATACGAATGAGCAAATGAAACCAAAATTCTTTGAGAAGATGGATAATATGGTAATATCATCAATGAATGAATACTCCTTAGAAAAAAGTAAGATTATAATATGATAATACTTAATACTATTTTATTTAATTTAGCATAAAATGGATTTCATTTCATTTAATAATTTTTTTGATTTATTTACTTTTATATAGATTTTACGTGGGTCGATGATAAGATTAAACAAATTGATTTTGTAGAGGACGCTGAAGAAGAAAATTTAAAAGAAGAAGATGTAGTTGAAAATGAAGAAGAGGAGGAAGGTAAATTAAATTATATTAACTTTTCTATTGATTTTTCTATTGACTTTTCTATTAAAATTTATATGAAATTTATCTTAATTGTATTAATAATTTAGAAGAAAACTATGATAAGGAGTTTGAGCAAGAAGAAATTGACGTCGAAAAAAATAAGAAAAAAGTAAAGTTTAATCTTGACTCAGAAGGTTTAGGAGGTAACTATCTATATTTTCTATTATAATATATTATCTATTACTAAAACTAAATAAAATTACTATTTAATATCAATCATTCACACAAACAATTAATCATTTATCTCATTATAAAGAACCTAATGAAGGAAACAATGGATATAAAAACTTAGAAAACTTAATGAAGAAAAAGACAGGAGGAAGAAATAAAGATAAAGGTTTATCTCAAGCCGTTATTGAGCGAGAAGTAAAATAATTAATAAATTATCAACCTAATGATCTAACTAACTAACTAACAGACTAATAAACATTAATTTATTACTATAGGTTTCTTTATTCATTGAAAATATGAAAAACGCATACGATTCAGACCTAGTCGCATTTCAAAAGAAACTTCCAGCAATTAAAAAACTTAAATTTATGTCTGAAATAGAAAAGTTCTTAGCTAACCATTCATTCCAAACTGAGTTTTTAAATCAAAACGGCTGTGTAATTATCGAAAGTTATCTCAAGGTCAATCCTGATGGAACTTATCCTCCGTATAATCAAATTCAAAAGATATTAGAAATTCTCGACGCACTTCCAATCCAGGTTAAATATCTTAAAAGCTGCGGTATAGGTCAGACTGTAAACGAGTTAAGCAAATCAAAACTATCAAAAGAAATTATAAAGCTTGCTCATAATTTGGTTCAAAAGTGGTCTAGATTAATATGGGATATTAATATTAATTATAATGAAATTGAATCTGAAAATAAAAATTACCTTAATCTTACTATGAAAAAGAGAAGACGAGGAGAAGAGGATGAAGACGAGGATGAACCTCAAGAAGAGGTTAATAACCAAGAAGCAACTTTGAAGAAAAAGCAATCGAATGACTCTGATAACTTTGGTATAGCTGATTCGAATATTTATCGTAAAGCTACCATACCAAGAAAGGCTTTGTATGATTTTACTAAAAAGCCAAAAGTAAACATAATACAAAGTGGTCCTGATAGCTATACATCAAACCAGAATTTAAAAAAGTTATTAGAGAATAAAAAGCAAAAGAGTAAATAATTAATTAATTAAATAATTAACTTATTATCGTAATAATCATAATAATATTAACTTACTTAATCTATATTGTTTTATTTATTATTTATCATTAATTTTGCAGTATAAGTTATAAGTATAAGTAAATTTAACATATGTATTATATGATTTTATGTAATATATGCTTATCAAATATAGTTTTAGTTTAATTGTCTTTGTCACATTATCAATTATCAGTTACTACTAAACTCTGTTCTACCAAGCTTGTAAAGGATATCCCCAATAATCTACATAAACGTTCTTACCAAATAGTATCACATCGACTAACCACCATATTCCTGCAAACACTCCCCAGCATATAAATACTCCACTTGGATTAATTCCGCAGCACTTTCCTCCTTCTCCTGTACAACATTTAGCACAATAAGCTAATATTGCTATAATTATTGGTGTTATTAACATAAAACATAATTGTAATAAACCTAACCACCATCTTCCGATATAAAAGTGAGCTACTCCAAAAGGAAGGAAAAATGACAGACAAAAAGCAGTAACTTGATATGATCGAGGATGGTAATTATTATTTACTATTATGTTATTCACGTTTGAATTTGAATTCGAAATTGTAGGGTTTACTGTGTTAGTATTGTTAGATTGATTTGCTTGGTTATTTAATTTATTAACTTTTAAGCTGCTTTTTAAGTTATTTTTGCTACTTTTTTGAATAAGTAAAGTAGGATTGGTTGAACTTATAATTTTAAAACTTGAAATCCTATTACTTGTCTGAACCTGAACTATATTGTTGTTGTTAATAAGAAGTATGAAAAATATATAAAATAATAAAGAAAATATTTTGATTTGCTGTTTAGCCATTGTTATTTCAAAATTTAATTAGAAAATTTATAAGTAATTAGTTTTATAAGTAATTAGTTTTATAATTTTATAATTATAAATATTATAAATGTCACTTAAGATTAATTTATATCTGTTTAATAATTACTATATTAATTTAGAGCATATAATTTATATCAAATAATTATTCATGTAATTAGTTAATCATCTTACTTTGTTTTGTTATGTTCACTATTCATTTTTCAACTCTACCTAATTTCTATTTCTATTTTATCATATTAATTTAAATAACCAAATTATTATTTTAATCCAATTTTATTAAATAATTAAAGTAATTAAATTAAATACCACTTACATTAATATAGTATTATAATATTTAGTACTAAATCCATTTTATACAATGGGAGAATCATGTAGCAAATGCCCGCTAACTACAAATCGACCACTAGTAGAATTAAAAAGTAATAACAATACTATCAACATTCAATAATAATTACAATACCAATTTAGATTTAGACAATAAAATTACTAAAGATAATATAGAGAAAGACATTGAAAATATTGAAAACGACGATAATAAATTTGAAAGCGAAAATTTTAAAGTTATTAACCAAACTTTAAATTCAGATAGGTATAATATAACAATCATACAAATTTTATTAAATTATATATAATTTTAATATTTAGAATCGATCAAGCTAAATATTTATACGAAATAAGCGTAAGTATTCTAATTTTAGCTTATAAAATATAATATTACAATAAATTAAAGACCAATCGTGACAATTACTTCGTCAAAGAAGAAATAAGTTATTATGAGGATATATACGAAAATGAAAAGAATACTAATACAGAATTGAATAAAATTAAAAGGTATATTAATAATAAGAAGCCAAGCAATGATTGAATTAATATATAAATATAACAATTAATTTAGTTATGTAAAAAATGAGTTAATTGGTGAAGGAGCATATGGAAAAGTTTATAAAGGTTTCGATGAAGATAACGACAGATTTATTGCGATTAAAGAAATCGAACTTAAAAACTTAAATAATGATCACTTAGATGTAATTATTTCTCATTATGATTTTAATAGAAAATTAAATCAATCGAGCTGGAAATAAATATTCTTTCTAAGCTTAATCACAAAAATATAGTAAAATATTTAGGAGTAGCAAGAACAAATAATAAGCTTTTACATATATTTTTAGAATATTGTGTAGGAGGATCGTTAGAAAAGTCCCTAGAGACACATAAGAAATTCCCGGAACATGTGGCGAAGAAGTACGTTAAGCAAATACTGGAAGGTTTGGAATATTTACACGCTCATAATATTATTCATAGAGGTTTGTTTGTTTGTTTAATTTTATTATACAATACCTTAATTATCCTTAATTATTACTTATTTATTAATTGTTTTAGATATAAAGGGAGCTAATATTCTGTTAGATATAGATGGAGTATGTAAGTTGTCTGACTTTGGAGGTGCTAAAGTTATATCTGAAGAGATTGATTATAAGAAACAGCATTCTTTTAAAGGGACTCCAAATTGGATGGCCCCTGAGATTGTTAAAAGTTTAGAATGTACAAGATTTTCAGATATTTGGAGTCTAGGTTGTACTCTTATAGAATTATTAACTGGTACATTACAATTACATTACACATACATAATACTTAAAATATAATTCATTAGGTGAACCACCATGGGCTGAATTTAAAAATCCAATGGCAACTTTATATAATTTACTTCATTTATCAAAACCACCTAAAATTCCATCAAATATTTCAGAACCATGTGCTGATTTTCTCAGATGTTGTTTAGAGTAATAATAAATTAATGATTAATAGAGTAATTCCAAATAAGCGAAAAAATGTCTGCAAATTACTAAGACATCCGTTTATTGTTGGAGATTCACCTAATATTCCTAGGAATATAAATTTAAATCTATTTACAAATAAATTAAAAGTATATGAAAACTCTGAGATGAGTAAAATTAAGTAAGTTATTGTGATTAAATTTTAAAACTAGATATAATATAAAATCATACCAAACATCCGAATTATTAATAGAAGAAAACGATAGCTTTAATAATAGTAGAAATAGTAGACGGCAATCAATGCCTGAAAAGAGTCCACGCAAAAAGCATACTTGTTCTCAACAAACCAAACTTAAAAGAAAAAGTAAACATATTTTCATAAGAATTAAACAAAAATAAAATATCATAAATATTTTTAGGTTTCTCATATGATTATTCCAAAATCAAAAACAAAACTTATACGAAAAGTTCATACAAATCACAAATATCTGATTCTGATGATAAAATTCGAATAAAAAGTCTTAACTGTCTTAACAAAATTTTGAAAGTTAAAAGTAAGGATGGATCAATCTGTCTATCAGAATTAAGTTTTAAAACTATTCAAAATATAAATTCAGTATTTCTGTTTCAGACAACAAAGAAGTTATTTTAAAAGTATAAGTATAGCTATTATAGTTTTCATAAGTTATTATAATATAAAAATAATTGAATATTAACAAATATTAAAAAATATTAATAAATATTAACAAATATTAACAAATATGAGTCTTTATAAATGATAATAAATTTATTATATATAATATTAATCCCTTTTAATGTATAGTCTAAGCAATAACTTTTCTATTAATCTTCTTCTGCATTAAATATTAGTAATTCATTCTTATCTTGAGGATTAACCTTTTCATTATTAGGATCAATAAATAATCTTACTAACTTCTTTAGTGGAAGTTCAAATACTATATAACATATCGAAGCAATAAAGAACAAGTATATTAAAACATACAAAGTTACAAATGTTACATTGAAGTAATTAAACTTTATCCTAGAAGCAGATTGATACAAGCAGAAATAAATAACAGTGTTCAATATAAGCATCGAAAAGAATAGAGTCTTACTTAACGAATACCATGATTTGTGATTTAAGAAGAGCAAAGTAATATTGTTACCGTTTATAAATAAACCTATTAACATTAAATGTAAGGTTGCTACTACTAATTCTGAGTCTAGTAAGTATGCTATATTTAACGCTCGTGATTTAAAGAAGCTATCCATACTGTCGTCATTTTCGTATTCATACATTGTAAGATAAACAATTTTAAATGAGAAGCAGCTGAGTAAAATATAGGCAAGACCGAATATACACATTATTAAAATAAATGCAAAACTTCTTTTTTTCAGGAAATTCATAAATTTAATTGAGATTTTGAGGAAATTCGTCTGGTGCTCCTTGAAAAAACTTTCATTAAGACCTTTTTGTATACTATAATTAACTGTTCCAAAGAAGCATCCTATTAAGAAGAAGGAATAATTATAAAAAGGATGAACTAAGAAGTATAGATTAAACTGGCCTGCTCCTAAGATAGTTGTATAAAAGTCAACGTTATAAATCATTATAAAGATATAAGTAACAAATTTAATCAACATACAAACTCCAACTCCTACTAGTAAGAATATGTCTAATCTCCATTTATGTTTATAACAGTAAAACACAATTATTGATGTTACTATAAAGAATAATATCTCATTTTCAATAAACCAAAAGTGACTATAGTGATTCGGACCACTATAGATTAAGGAATCAACTAAAAACATTGATTTGACAAAATTTTCCCATTGAAAGCTTTCATAAACAACATTATTAAGATAAATCCATGTCGGCGTAGGGGTATAAACTAACATTTGAAAACTAAACAGAGAAAGTTTATATAATAGCATAAAGAAGACAAATATAATATACTTATGTAGTTGAAATGCCCAAAACTTAAATAAGGATTTTATCGACAGATTGTTTGTGTTTGCTTCAATAAAGGAAATATTAATAGATTTTCTAGATTGCTGGGTATGCTGCGAGTGTACTGATTTTCTCTTTGGCTCTAACTCTGGCTCTGGTATAAATTTATCGAGATTTTCTACATAATTATCATTATTATATATAGCATTCTCATCATTAGTTTTTTCAGTCTCCTTATCAAGATAATTAAGAAATTTATAAATAAATGAAAATCCAGTAGTACTATAAACAATCTTAAAACTATGTCTCACACAGAATATTATCCAAGCAAAACTATTAGACAAAATAAGATCTTTAAATATATCATTACAGTATATTTTAACCGGAGAAGAGTATAATATAATAAAACTCATACAAAATGTTGTTGATATTATAGCTATAGACTGTACTCCTTTTAAGTAACTAATTCCTATATCATTTTTAAACTCGTTTTTATGTTCGTAGTTACCTAATATATCAAAACAACCTATAAGTTTATTAATATTTTCCTCGTTGTATTTATTACATTTCTTTTTATGTTTTGTTATATTAGTTTTATTATTATTAAGTAACTGCTCTAAGTTTAGTAGTTTAGTATTATCTATTTCATCCTTTATTAATTCCTTAAAGTCTATCTCATCACAAGAGTTATCATTTATACTTGAGCTCCGAGGTTTCTTCCTAAAGAAAGGTAAACACCTAAATAGAAAAACAGGAATCTTTGGAAAGATCGTAAATATAAAGAAGATTAACATAATATAGACAGGAATCAAACATAAGAATATATTACTATACTTCTTCTTTGAATACGGTGCAAAATCATATGCTTCTATAGCCACATTTGGATTATTAAAGCCAAGGAAATTAAATTTAATATTAGAGAATATATCCTTATACTCAGATGAATTACAACCTTTAATAATACAGAGTCCAACAATATAATTATCATTTTCATAGTTGATATCTGTAATGTTAATGTATTCAGTATGATTATTGTCATTATGCTTATTTTTAAATGATATAATAACATAA
>Ga0100378_1003279_pt1 | contig 15571 bp, 26 predicted proteins | sample CryGeymeta201502_FD_81535 | JGI IMG/M metagenome (GOLD analysis project Ga0100378, IMG submission 81535) | Groundwater microbial communities from Crystal Geyser aquifers in Utah, USA - Crystal Geyser metaG 2015-02 | ecosystem: Environmental > Aquatic > Deep subsurface > Groundwater | place: USA...
TGTTTGGCAATTTGTGTCTCAGAGTAGTCTGTTGGTGGGATGACGTGCTCGAGGACCATTCTTAAGTTGTGAAGAATCGAGTTGTTTTTCTTCAGAAAATCAGGATTGGCTCGTTTGACTTTGAACTAGTTTCCTTAGATCGAGAGGGCAGCTTCAGGACCGTACAACTTTTGGAAATCCTTTCTTGCAGTCTCCTCCCGATAATCTGGTTCCTTGTAGTAATAGGCATATTATGAGAGATCAGTGACAAAGGTCAGTCGTTCTATGACTGCTCCTAGCATTTGAACATGGTATTACTGACTGAACTGAGCCGAAGTTGGGATTTGTCTGTTAAGTTCATTTATGAAGTAGGAGAGCTGCTGTGGGTTATCTTTACTCTACTCCCATCTTTTTCTGAGAGCTTGCTTGTTCAAAAAATCAAGGTGTTTTCGATCAAATTTGACAGGCACTCTGCTAATATTGTGGATCTTGAACTGAGATAAACACAATAAGTACGCTTTGGATCATTTCCTCCATTGAAAGAAGCCTCAGTACCTCCGGCTCTTTCTTCTTACCTTTACTGTCTCTATATTCTGCCTTTGCTGTCTCGGCCAACTTGTCTTTTTCACTCTGATCAACACGAGTCATTCCCATCCCATAGAGAAAACTCTTCACAGCCTCAACCTCATAGTGATCATCAATCAAGCTCTGAGCAGAGGATTGTCCATCTCTTTTTGCCAACTTCTTTCCCCTCAAATTTTTCATGAGGGGCAAATGCACAAATGTAGGAACAGGAGCCTCCAACACCTGATAGAGATATATGTGTTTATTGGTATTGTTGAGCCATTACTATCCTCTAATGACATGCGTGATTTTCATTTGCCAGTCATCAACGACGTTGGCGAGATGGAAGGTAGGCCAGCCATTTCGTCGGACTATGATGAAATCTTACAATGGCTTGAAATCCATTTTGCCGTATACTTCATCGGTAAAGCTTTAGGGAAGAGGGAGGAGATCTCCTTTGATGCGGACTGCGTATGGATGGCCTTTTTGCAGTCGTTTACTGATTTACTACTGTGAAAGGTTTCTGCATTGGCCATTATAGGGGCTATTTTGGGTCTACTCTTCGCTACAAAAGCAACGATATGCCTTGCCTTCATCTAAAAGCTCCTTCTCGATCTTTTTGTACACTTCCAATCTTTCACTCTGCATATAGGGTCCATACTGTCCGCCATGCTGCATAGATTCATCAGGTCTGATGCCCATCCAGTCCATCATCTCGAATATATTCTGAGTCGATCCCTCAACCTCTCGATTCTGCGTTAGGCCAGTTGTTTTACTTTATCGGTGTCCTCAATGCGAAGTACAAAGGCTCCTTGATGATGTTTGGCCAGAAGATAGTTATAAAGGGCAGTCCTTAGACCTCCGAGATGCATGAGACCTGTTGGGGAAGGCGCGTACCTGACTCTAACTGTGAATGAGAACAGAGATTTGAAGAGTAGGGGATAATTTTTTCCTCTAGTTAGCTGCATTATATTTCTTCAATTAATTTTTAACTTTTCCTTACTCCCCTTTTTCCTCTTCTCCAATGTGAAAACTCTACCTTTTCTTATAATTTTGTTCTGCCATAAAATGAAACGACGGGGGCAGATTAACTTTATCTGGTGGTTTGATCGGTAATATTTAATCGGTAATGCTACCAATAGAAAAGAACAAGGAGATAATAGAGCAGATAGCACGGGTCACCCGTCGTGCCAACAACATCCACGAGGTCAAGGATAAACTATTCAATTTCATCAAGCAAGTCATGGATCTCAACAGCTCCTTCTCGGTGAAGATCAACCACGAAATGACAAAATTCTAATAATTCGTGATGAAAAACAGCCTCTACTATGAAAAATCCAATCATATCATCGGCCTCTCCAAGTTGTACAGGGAGTTCTCCCTCCAAATCGAAAGAAATGCCAAGTTAAATCTCATCTCTCTATCGAAGGTTAAGACTTAAGGCATCGCCAAGCAGGACGACAAGCTCAAAGGGAAGTGTTAGTCCTGTATAAAGCAATTTTAGAAGAACGGGCTTCAGGAGAAGGAGTACAACAAGAAGTACGAGACATACTCCAAGCACTGCTAGGAGTTGGCTCAGATCATCACTGGTTTCAAAAGCTACCAGAGCCCAATTAGTTTTTACAACAAGATACTAATCAACTAAGACCTCCTTACTCTCTAAAAGAAGCAACAGGAGTGCTCAACTAGCTAGACATAAATCATAACCAACAGGCAAATGTTGGACGAGCAACGGGGGTTCATCACATAGAACATCAAATAAGTCAACGAGAACTACTTCGTCCTCATTCACAACTACCTGGTGACCATATAAACCATCATCAAGTGCATCGTGTACCCCAAAAACTAGGAGAAGGTCGACAAGGCTCAACTCGATCTTAGGGCATCTGATAACATCTAGGAACAAAATATGCTAGAAATGCAAAGATTGTAAAATTTGTACTCTAGTGAGACTTGCCAAATGAAGCCGTAGGGCAATCCTTTCGAATAGTTCTCAGAACTCTTCAGAAAGTCCATCAATCAGTTTGAGATCAACTCCGATTACCGCTTCTTCCATGATCGGTGTGAAACCATCCGCAACAAGAAGCTAAAGGCATCTGAGGAATCATACAAGACTCAACATTTGCTGATCGAAGAGCTCAAGCAGCAGTTGAGCAGTTATACCAATTATGAGGGGGAGTACAAAAAAATAGAAAAGGAAAATTTTACCAACAACGGTATAGAGAGCTACAAAAAACGGTTCAGAAAATACTTCGGATCGAATTTCACTGAAATATTCGAGTTGTGCCTGAACTTGATAGAAAGGCAGAAGAAGTCGTTGGAGAAGATATGTAGGAACATGGGAGACAACGAGCTCAAGATGAGGAAGGTTATCGAAAGCAAGAAGGATGCGATTGCCGCCTTTAAGAACAGATCAGAGATCATCCTCAATGACCACAAAAAGCTAAAATAAAAAGTTATATCGGGTGCCTCTGTGGATTCCGAGGAATTGCAACACTTCAAAAGCAGCATCACAGCTTCTTTCAACTAATTCAAAAAGGAATTTATGGAACTCGAGAGAAGTTAAAGATAGGACGACAAGCTGTTCTTCACCTCATTGAAGAGTCTATACCAGGTCATCATGAATTAGGCCACCAGCCGCAATTTGAACAAGTTGCTATCGAAGTAGACCAACCGCACGACAATTCTCAACAACATGAATATCAATCACTAAATCCTTCTCATCCTCAAAGAGGACAGTCGCTACTAGAACCTCCTCAATGAGTGCCCGAAGCCTAATCTCTACAGCACTTTTCTTTCCCTGATTCCCAAAAAATAAGTTGACGAGACGAAGATCCTGCTGCAGAAGAAAGACCAAAGGTTGAAGAATATGATCAGGCCCAAGCAGGGCTGTTGCGGGATCAAATCTGAAGTGATCAAGTTGAATATTTTAGCCCATCACAAGTGCAAGCTCAAGACGGAGAAGGGAGGCAAACACAAGGGAGTGCTTAATATCAGCTCAAATGGAATCATTTTCGAGGAGTCCATGTTTTTCTTTGAAGGATTGCAGCTGATCATCCCTCAGACTGACATCAAATTTTTCGATGTCCGGACTTTAGATGAGAAAGAGGTGGTAGAGATCGGCACTTAATTCGGAGCTCTGCACTTCGAAAGCGAAAACAACACCTAAATCATATAGAGCATGCAGAAGAACCTGACCTTCACTGGTGTTCGCTAGCCGAGTTAGCCAGGTAATAAACGTAATGATTCGAGCTCCTTCCTCAAAAACAACACCTCCACCGAGTTCAAAATGTCATACGACAAAAGTCTCAACAGTAACTCTGACCTCAGCAGAGTGCTGAAAATGCCTCCCGAGAACAGCAACGGGACAAACAAATAGAACAGAGATAGAGGTGCTAGCAAGCCAAAGACTCTGGAGAGCATGCTTAGGGAGTTGGTCAGGAAATGGAAAGAAGCTGAGTTTTTCGGAGAGGAGCATTTCAAGAAAGTGGCAGCCAAAAGCGACAAAAGAAGAGACTACGACTATCAGAACGGCCACAGCAAATTTTTCTTGCGATAGATGAAGGAGTACCGTTTAGTTGAAAAAGACCTAATATTCAAGTACAAATGGAAGGTGTCTTTCCCCGAGTCCCAAATGTTGCACTCCTTCAGGCATTAGCAAGAGGTTCGTATTGAAAACATAACCAAGTAAATGCTGATCCGCATCGTATCGGCTCCCTACTCCTAGGAGCAGTTATACATCAAGAACAAATTTTACAAGGAAATATAAGAAATGAACAAGCTTCTGTGTCAGTTCATTGTTTATCTGTTGGAGAAGGAGGCAGATGTGATCAATGAGCAAGAGTACGACTAGCAGAAAAGTCTGGAGAACTACAACATTGTACTGGACGATATAAATGTTGACGAGAGGGAGAGCAAATTTGAAAGAACATAAAGTATGCTCAGGTTGTCAAAGATAGAGAGGAAAGGTAGTGTGAACCCAAGTGTTAAGGGGTGAGCCAAAGGAAAGCACATTTTATTTGATCTTTTGAGCTCGATATAACTAAATCAATCCAATTACAAGTCTACTCAATCATGCTTTTTTCTTCTTCTCTCCGTCCAAAGCACTCTGCACCTGTTTACCGATCCTGCTAGAAATGCTGACAATGCTCCACAAGGGACAAGTGATCCAGAATGAGTTGGGTAGCCAGTAGAATAGGATTCCATCATTTTGGAAAGTTCTGGCACTCTAGGACATATACTGCCAATCGTACCAGACGTATATAACTGTTTTCCACAGCACGAAAGCACTCGCAAGAATAGCCAAGATGCTGCCAGCCAACTGTCCCTTTCTGCCTGAAGTGGCATAAAGTACAAGTCCGATGACTGTAACAAATACTTCTGCGAGGTTGAGATAGGCGATAATGTCTGCGAAGTAATCCTTGACTTTGGGGCCATAGAGGGCATCGTGCTGGTAATAGAGGGCGTATGGGGCATAGAAACTGGCGTACTTACCTCCTGGTAGTGTTTCAGGTCGGTTGAGGATGAAGAATGCGTCAATGATGACGATGGCGGAGGAAATAACTAGCCAGATTAGCACACCTTTGGTGATGTACATATGTTGATTATCAAATATCTGTTATAAGGGCTTAGAGATATTCTTTTGTCAATTGATGGGTTCATGACTGTTGAAGAGTTAATGAATAAAGAGCAATGTCAAACAATCAGGCTTTCTTGGGCTTGCTTTCAGACAGCTTTGCGAACTCCCGGCTGATGCTGCTGGAGATGCTGATAATGGCCCATGTGGGACAAGTGACCCAGAATTGATTGGGAATCCAGTACCATAAAAATCCTTACAATTGGAAGGTCCTGACAGCCTCCGAAGCATACTGCCAGTCATACAGCAGAAAGATGATGGTTTTCCATAGGACAAAGGCATTGGCAAGGAGGGCAATGAGGCTGCCCAAGAGTCTCCCTTTTCTGTCCGAGGTGAAGTAAATCAGGAGCGCGATAGCTGCCACCACAGCTTATCCTAAGTTGAGGTATCCAACTATTTTTCCGAAGAAGTCATCGACCTTTCCTGCATAGAGGGCATCATGAGGTGTATAGAGCGTGTAGGGGGCAAAGAAGGTGGACCACTTTCCTCCAGGGAGTGTATCTGGCATATTGAGCAGATATGTTCCATCCATGGTGACGATGGCTGCATTGAGGACCAGCCAAACAAGCACTCCTTTTGTGAGGTACATGCTAGATATGTTAATCTTGTTAATCTTTTACAGTTAAAGATATGATTATTGCAGTACATATATTTGGGCAGATAGGATCATTTTCTCTTCTACTTGATTTTCCTGGTAGGGTTGCTGGTCGAAGTGCTAGATTGCTCCTCCTGTGCTGTTGGCAGTTGGATATGGGTGCTGCCATAGAAAACAGCATTCATTATTCTTCTGCTGATGGCCCAGATGGTCACCAAGGGCCAAACTACCCACTGCCCTATGGTGAAGTAGTAAAATACGACCGCGATGCTATACAATCTCTAGACAGATACTGTGATGAATCTCCTGTCGTACCACAGATAAATGGCAGTCTTCCAGAAAGTAAAGGCACTGGCAACGATGACCCCCACAGCAGCCCAATACTTCACTTTTCTACTAGGAATCAAGTTCATCAGCATCGACAGCCAAAATATGCCCAACTCGACCAAGCTAAGCCACGATTGGAGGACAACGAACTGATCTTCCATGTTTGTTTTGAGGGTGTCAAAGAATTGATAGACTTGGTAGGGTTCAAATTTCCACTCGTAGATATTGTATCTGAATGATAGAGGACGTAGCTGGATGTAGAGGGTGTCATAGATGATGCCGGCCGTGCAGAGGAGGAGCCAGAGATAGGTGGCCCAGGGAATGAACATGTTGATATTAAATTATAGCAGATAGATGTTATAAAATAAAGCGATCGCCATTGAAATAGGATATGGTGTCAGTAAAGAGGAGAAAAGGAGGCTCTGTAGCGGCTAGAAGAAGTATGCGACATGAATTGCCAAGGTTGCCGCTGTTAGACGATAGACATTCTTTGCTACATGCGATACTCTTCACTGCCTGGTCTGACCTAAAGGGTTACGCTTCCTGTCCTTCTCTACCTGTTCCGTCTGTATCTCTCCAGAACGCTCTTTCCTCTGTACTATCTGCCCTCATGACTGCTTTTGACATAGGGGTCTCGACTCATGTCCTCTGATACGTTGATTGTATCAAAATGGTCGTTTTTGAGGGTCTAAAGGTGCATTTTCAATTTTGTTTTATACTAACGATGCGAAAGCATCTCATTGTGATGTAGACGAGGCGAGTTGGGTGCTTTGGGTGCCACTTTCGGGGAAGTTGGTCGAATGCGAAGGAAGGGAATAGGTAGAGGCTTAGTGGTGAGGAGGGAGTGAATTGGTTGGGCTGGTTGGTGCTGTTGCTGCCAGTATCTAGTTTTAAATCTGCAGTGATTTTGTCGGCCCTGATTGTTCCTCTTCATCTTCCCTATTAATTTAGCTAATAATAACATTCAATACATACAATTTATTAAGTGATCACAATCCTTTACTTTTTTCATCTTTCTCCCAGCTCCACCGCCTCGTATCTTTATCTCTTCTCCTACCCGGCATCAATGGTCAGGCAAAAGAAAGCAACTGCCAGCAGTAATGTCAGCACATGCTGAATGCTAAACACGAAGGCTGCGATGCTTTCCAGCACACTCATTATCTCTATGATCTTGTAATCCTTCATGATGTTGCTGAAAGCTGCTAGGTAGCTGTTGAGGGTAACCACAGCCAGATTGACCGTCTTCATGAAAAGATCCAACTTTTTGAGTTATTACTTTATGGCAACAGTAGAGGGTCGGTTAGTTTGAGGTTGGTTGGTGGGGGCTGTAAGGGCAAAAGTGAACAGAATGCAGAAGAGAAGGAAAGATAGGCTTCTCATATTTGTATATTTATATAGTCACCAAAAGAGAGGTCGAGAATGTACGGCTCGTGGCATGAATACATCAATGATTTCAAGCAGCTAGTCAATCAACAGTCGACTGCTCTGAGATTATCAATCTTTTAATAGGAGCTCAATTAGTACTGGGAGAGATGCTCCTTGATCGAGATGGAGTGCATTTCGATGCTTAACACACCTCTAGCCATCAACTTCCTCTACTCTAATATCCTTCCCAACTTCCTCAGCACCAGACGCACCACGCATTAAGCCTACTCCGTCAATGTTGCTGACTAAAAAGGTCAGTAAAGCACGGCCATGTACGTCTACGATTGTCGACTGTTCAGAGGTAGTTCTTTCAGCAAGGAGGAAAACGATTTTATTTCGTCCTTCATGTTGGTCTACCGAGAGGATGTCCCTGTGAAAGATAAAGTTTTCTAGGTGGTGGATGTCGGTAATTTGCCAGAGGGCCAATGGCTGCTCAAAGTAAAGGAAAGCGGATTACTACGAGTGCATGCGTATATGCGCGATACAATGAGTCGATTGAGGCACAGACAAGACAAAATTGTCATGACTGAGGAACAATACGAGCCCTTTATGCATGAGTGGATTAAATGCTACTGCAACTACAACTTGGAAGCTGTTCTTGGCTACTTCTTCAGAGGGGTGCTCATTCTTCTTTAGAATCAACTGCTCAGAGCATACACTGCTACTCTCAGTCAAGCTCAACTACATGATCGGATATACAGAAGGCCCATCCGAGTCATTGACAAGCCGAAAAATGTTTAGCAATTCACTCTGACATAAGGGCGAGCTGAGACCTAAACGCAATGGCAAAGTTTAAAGATCACTGCATTTAGACTCAAGTACAGGGTGGAGGAGGACCCGCATCGTTATTTATGCTATTTGATGGTGGAGCCCCAGGAGGAGGCAGAGTAAGAGGTAAGCGAGTAGGACAGAGTGTTGCTGTTTGCTCTGGAGTAGGAGCGCAAGAAGTATGAGGCTTACAAGGAGTTGTTTTCATGATGTTTTTTAATACTAACGAGTGCCACTTCCCTCGAGCCAGCACCATTACATTTTTATCGATTCTGATTGATATAAATAGATAGTTATGTTGGGCCGTGTATTGACAGGACTGACCCGATTCCAATTCGCCACCACCACCAATAAAACTTACGGCAACCTTAAGGATGCAGATAGGATCTTCACCAACGTCTACAAAGATACTGATCCCTACATCACCGGCGCCCTTCGCAGAGTATTAACATATTTTATGCTAGGGAGACTGGCATCGAACTAAAGACATAATCCTCAATGGACCCGAATGGATCATCAATTAAATCAAGCTATCTGGGCTTAGAGGTAGAGGAGGTGCAGGCTTCCCCTCAGGTCTCAAATATTCCTTCATGCCCAAGGTCACCACCCCAGAAAGACCCAGCTATCTGGTCATCAACGCTGACGAATCAGAACCTGGTACCTGCAAAGATAGATAAATCCTCAGAGGCGACCCTCACAAATTGGTGGAAGGAGCTCTGGTAGTCGGATTCGCAATGAGAGCTAAAGCTGCCTACATCTACGTCAGAGGATAGTTCTGGCATGAAGCCAACTGTCTCCAAAAAGCAGTCGATGAGGTAACTGGAAATGAATATAGGCCTACGAACAGGGATTTTTAGGGAAAAATGCCTGCGGATCAGGTTACGATTTCGATGTCTATGTGCACAGTGGAGCTGGAGCCTACATCTGTGGAGAAGAAACAGGTCTCATTGAATCCCTTGAAGGAAAACCCGGCAAACCTAGACTAAAACCTCCCTTCCCCGCCAATTCAGGAGTCTTCAACTGCCCCACCACAGTCACCAACGTTGAGACAGTCGCAGTGTGCCCCACCATCATGAGACGAGGAGCCAGTTGGTTCTCATCATTCGGAAGACCCAACAACAGAGGCACCAAGTTGTTCTGCATTTCAGGACATGTCAACAACCCTTGCACAGTGGAGGAATAAATGTCGATCCCCCTTCGTGAACTGATCGACAAGCACTGCGGTGGCGTGATTGGTGGCTGGGACAATCTCAAAGCTATCATTCCCGGAGGTTCCTCAGTGAGACTGCTGCCAAAGAAGCTATGCGAGGATGTGTTAATGGACTTCGATGCCCTGAGAGAACTCGAGAGCGGTCTGGGCACAGCAGCCGTCATTGTCATGAACCAATCAACTGATGTCATCAAGGCTATCCTCAGATTAAGCAAATTTTACCAGCATGAAAGCTGTGGACAGTGCACACCATGCCGTGAAGGAACCTCCTGGCTGGCAGACACTCTCAAGCGCATGGAAATCGGAAAGGCTGACTACGCTGAAATTGACATGTTGTGGGAGTTGACCAAGCAGATCGAAGGACACACTATTTGCGCTTTGGGTGACGCTGCTGCTTGGCCCGTTCAAGGACTGATCAGGCATTACAGGCACGAGATTGAGGACAGAATCGACCAATACCACGCTAAGCATCCAAAGCTGACCAAAGGTGATGATAGGTCACACTTGCCTCTGGACCACCACTGATCCTTAATAGAGAAGAACTGTCCTCAATGGCATCATATTTGTCCGATATAGGCATACAGTAGATTATAGTTTAAATCGATTGCAAATTTATAAAAAATCTATCCCTCATGGAAAAACCCCAAGCACCAGCTCGACACTGGAAAGAAGTGCATCGCTCAGGTATCGAATCGAACTCCTCACTGAATTCATCGATCAACAGCAATCACTCAAGTTTCAGTGCAGGCTACAACCGTTTTCAGTTCCAACGTTCATCGGTCGAAAAAGACTCATCAAAAAAGAAAAACATGTTCCAGTTTACAGCCAGAAACAGAGACAACCCACATGATATCAGCGTGCTGACCAAGAAGGCATAAAAAAATCCTAAAGCACCTCAGACACGGACACATGTCCAGATACGTAGCATGGAGAGTATCTTCAGAAGGATGTAGACCTTTGGATTCGAGAAGGATACCAAAAAAATGGTGACTGCTTTGCTGAAGGAGGTAAAAAATATTATGGAAATGCTAAAAAGCATGGTTGACACTTTCAAGAAATAATACAAGGCTTTGCGGTGGGATTGGAACCATTAAATCAAAGTACTGCTGGCCAAGGAGGTGAGCATCGATAATAGCAAAATTAGCTAGCTGCAGAATCAGTTGGATTAAAAAGAGAAGGAACTGGAAAAGCTAGGAAAAGAGTCGAGCTTTTGGGAGAGAAATGCAGGTGCTGTTGGATCAGATGTCAGGCAGGAGTACAAATATGCTTCAAGAGGGCATATGAGGACAGAATCCCGAGGAGAGTTCAAAGGATAAACCTATAACAGTTGGGTGGACAGTCCTCTCAAAAACTTAAACATTTCCAAGGTCGATGGAGCCAAGAACCATGACAACGTTTCCAAGTTATCCAGAAACAACACTCTTCAATCTCTGCTAGGTCAGTAACTGCCACACCAGCCTGCCTCCATTCCGTCAAGTTTAGTACCTCCACGTCATGCAACCGAACTGCAATCTTTGAGGAACCGCGTGAGTCGCATGCGTTAACTGCTGACTTCTTGATGTATGTTCCCTTATAACTGTTGATACGTATCATATATTCATGCAGTGCAGAGTTATCACAGTTCAGACGATGCTGCCTCCTTTGAGCAAACGGGTTAGAGAGGTCACCTGCAGCACTGCCACACCGATGATCAGAATTACCTCGACGATTTGATACCCCATGTACAGTTGAGAATTCGAGAGGATCTTTCCAGAGACTTGATCCTTCATCATGAAGTTCCTTTGGGAAATGGTCAGTAAGGCCTTTATAAGGTTGGAGTTACTCTGAGTTCGTTTCCTATTCTGTCAAGTTTTTATTGGGCAGTGTTGATGTGCTCTTTGGTGGCGATGTCTTCTCCCACGTGCATTGGGGAGGAGTTGAGCATCGAGACTAACTTGCTGACCTTCCCCGAGGATAGAAACCTTACAGTGTAGGTGGAGCCCTTCTTGGCCGAGAAAGTGAATCCTGTGGTAATGTAGAACTCCCTATCCAGGAGCACTCTTTGATTGTCTTCATAGACGATCACCCTGATCTCCTCGCCTTCCTTGTACTCGGCAGAGACATAGACGTTTTACTGCTTCCAGTAGACATGCATTTCAAACTTGATTTCGTGGTCGACTTGAGGCTTTAGGATAAAATCATCGAATCTGCCGCAGACGAAGGTGTATGATTGGATGTTGGTGTAGGTCATGTTATTCTGGGAGCGGATCTATTGCTACCGACGTTGGACTAGCTCGCCTTGAGCTGCATAAAATAGACTTTACTGGGCTATGACTGTGCGAAGACTGAGAGGGTAAGGATAAGGGCTAGAAATATGATCTTCATGGCGATAAGGTTATAATTAATCTCATTTCGAAAAGAACAATATCCTCCTTCCTGCTGTTGTCCTTTCTGCCGAGTTGTTCCAAATAAAGCAGATCTTCATCATAGGTCGCATATGTCCTTTGGTGGAGAGTGTCACTATTTGTGGGTGTAGGTTGCATAATATTTGATTGATTTTTTAAAAGTAAAATTCAAACATCATGGCATCCCAGAAAGTGGTATGTATGTCCTCAGGCAGATCATCTTCGATACTTGCAAGCAGGAGGTTGGCAACCCTGGCTCGAACCTCAAAAAATTCGTCAAAAAATACAAAGAGACCTACAAAGTAAACCAAACATCTAAGACAGATTGGACTCAACAAGGACTCCATCGACTTCGAAAAAATCAAAAAGGCTCATCTTTTTGTCCTGGCTGCCCCCAAAGATGTCTTCACACCTAGCTAAGTCGAAGACCTTAAGAAGTATGTCGACAATGGCGGCAACCTTCTCGTCCTCTGCCACGAAGGCGGCGACAGACGGTACCTCTCGTCTCACTCAGTAACAACGCCAACGTGTCAGAAGTCACTAAAAAGTTCGGAATCACCATAAACTCTGACTGTGTGATCAGGACCTCCTTTTACAAATACTTCCACCCCAAGGAAGCCTACATCCACAATGGCATTCTCAGCGAAGAGGTCACAAGAGTCATCAACGGCTATGCTAAAGAACCTAAGCGTCAGCACAACGCCTTCATGCTGGGTGGTCACAACTAAGAAGAGGAGGAGTATCAAAAGGAATCGAAAAGAACAGGTGTCGATTTTGTCTACGTTAACGGTGTCAGTTTGACAATCAAGGATCCGGCAAATGCCATTCTGACCTCTGGGCCTCTGACCTATCCTTGCAATAGACCGATCTGTGCTGTTTACCACAACGCCAAATCCAACGGAAAGCTGGTAGTTTGCGGGTCTGTTTCCATGTTCAACGATGACTACCTTGAGCAGGAAGAGAATGGCAAGTTGATGGACTTCTTCCTGAAATACTTTTTCAGCTAAGAGGTGGACTTCGAGTTCCCCCGTGATGACAATGAGAACAACGAGTATTTCTATGTGCCTGATATCGCTTAAATTGCCGACAACCTTAAAAGCTGCTTCCATGTAAAGACTATCTGACTCAGGAAGGAGAGGAAATTCCAAAGGATTTCAACACAATGTTTGAGACTGAACTATTCAAGTACGATTTCGAGATGGTTCCTGAGATCAGCTCTCTCTTTAAGACCATGGAGGTCAAGCACGAACCTTTGACCTTGATCGTCCCTCAATTCGAAACTCCTCTGCTGGGTAAGTAATGACTTACAACAGGTCTAGCACCCGGAGTTTTTCCACCTGTGCTCAAGGAGCTGCCTAATCCTTCTCTTTAGTTGTTCGACCTCGATGACTAATTTTCGCAGTAGAAGGTGCGTTTGGCTCAGCTGACAAATAAGTGTTAGGACTCTGACCTTGAGTACTTCGTTCGCGAGGCTGGTGACATTTTAGGAGTGAGTGACAAGGTTCGAAACAGACAGGAGCCAAAGGCCATAATAAAGTACATTCTCGATCAGATTGTAAGAATAGATGCAAATATAGATAAATTTCAAGAAGAACAACATGGCGTGATGGGTCGATATAAGGATATTTTATCTAATCACTGTAAACTATTTATTCATCTTGAGGCCGATATCAATGCTGTAGTTGAGAGGAGGTCTAGTACCTTGAGATATTATATGAGGTATAATGATAAATACAAGGGGTGAATGCCTATTTATAATAATATCATGAACGAACAACAGAGGTCCCTCCAATAACTGTTGGCCTCCTTCCACGAAGACTAACTATAAACAGCCAAGCACCTGCTCGCACAACTCGAACGCCCTAGCACAGACACCAACAGGCTCCTCACACATCTCAACACCCTTCTCAATGCTAAGGCACTACCTCAACGCCAAAGAAGAGATGTTGCTGGAATTGCTCGACTGGTGGCTGATTCCAAAATCTTTCCTGTGTTGACTTAGGCCATCGAAAAAGAAATAACAAACGAGGGCGGTTGGATAGTGTACCAAGAGGCAATCAAGCTGATAACTTAGATATGCTGGGAAAATCCTCACCTGATTTAAGATCTCATGGCGAACGCCCCCTAAACAATCAATCACTTGCTGGATCTTCTGAGCGAGGATAAGACTATATCCACTCATGATGACTCCTTGACTCAAGGCATCAACTTTCTGCACAGCATCAGTCTCAAATAAGGACAGGTCAGATCTGAGAAGATGCCCAAAGTGCTATGCTCCTTCCTCAGTTCAGTCTTCACTAATGACAAATTTTGTGAAGGTCTATAATCAAAAAAACTAAATTTGTTGTACAGTTCCCTAACAAAGTTTAACTCCAATGTGCCGGAGACCGATGCATCTATTTTCACCGGTCTGCTGAAAGCCCTTCATAAGATAGGTCATCAATATACTCACATAGGGGAGGAATGGTCAACTACTCAAGACCCTCTATCTTTTCGCGACAGATGCCATCTCCTGGATAAACGCTTGGTGGCCCTTTTAAAGTTGTAGGAGAAAGCCAGATGCAGCATATTTTAAAAAATAGATCCACTGTGTTTCCTCCCTCTGCTGAAGCTATTGACCAAAATAGCGATACACTAACCACTGGTGTTGGTCGACTCACCATATGACAACAAAATGCTGGTGAACACGATGCAGGAGGTGGTGACTGAAATTGAGGACTGGAGCAACGACCTGTAGACAAAATTCAAGGAAAAGTAAGAAGGAAAGGAGGAAATGATCAGCTAGGAGGAGGGATTGGAGGTCAGTGAGGAAGATATAAATGCTGTGAGGGTCGATTTTGACAGAGTAAACAGTGATTACTATTTCTCCCGGCTAGCAGATATCAGATAGTACAGAAGAGTGAAAAACATGCTGACAACAGTTCGCCCCTCACTGCTGGCCACCCTGCACTCCACTCTTTCCCGTATCTAGACAACCCACTTCCAGCTGCAGACCTTTAAGTCACTCACTTCCTCGATGGTCACCATCATGAAGGAGCAGTATGACTTTATTTTACAACTCTAAGGATCCAAGTTAGACAGAATTCTCAATCTAATGATGAAGGTGACTTCATAAGATCATCTAATCAAGAGTGAGTGCTACAAAGGCCTCCTACCTAAACTACCCATAATGCTGGACATTTTTTATTCGAGAGGCATCAGGACGCATATCGAGACACTGCATTCTCTAATTCCGCAGTTGAATAACATGACCAGTGAGTCCAACACTTGTCACAACAGATACATTTTCTAGAGATTGGATGAGGACAGTCTGAAGACCCACCTGCACTTGAAAATCACTTCCATTCAAAACTGCAAAAACCTTATCAGTGATACCATCATTCGCTTTGGCTACTACCTATCTGATTATCCCGATTACCTTCAAGCTGTCCTCGAGCATTTCCTCAAACCCATGCTGGAAATCTACAAGGAGCGATATCTGAGCGAGATATCAGGCAGAGAGAAATTGCTGATGGATGATGTAGAGGTGATGAGGATGATGGTGAAGGTGGTGGTTGAGTTGTTTCCTGTCCACAAAAACGATAAAGAGGAGCTGGTGAGGACCAAGGTCTACTACTACTGCATGTTGGTCCGTGACAAAAAGGTGCCGGATATTTTATAGTTTCTCAACAGGATAGTCTAAA
>Ga0100378_1003281_pt1 | contig 15566 bp, 14 predicted proteins | sample CryGeymeta201502_FD_81535 | JGI IMG/M metagenome (GOLD analysis project Ga0100378, IMG submission 81535) | Groundwater microbial communities from Crystal Geyser aquifers in Utah, USA - Crystal Geyser metaG 2015-02 | ecosystem: Environmental > Aquatic > Deep subsurface > Groundwater | place: USA...
TTCGCGTTTTGCTCCCGGGGTCGGATTCGAACCGACGACCAATTGGTTACACTTATCCAAAAGTTTCCTAATGGCGTGGACTATATCATCATCCGTAAATTACGGATGCGAGGCGCTTCGACCAGCTATTCTGGCCTACTCCCTTTCGGGATAGTCTCTGAACCTTTCCTGACAAGTCAGGAGTTGGCTGCTGATTACCATATCTTTCGATTTAGGCTTCCAGACAATTCACCTCGTTTTCATTCCTCAATTACTTGAGAAAGCTGCGTGACGCCTTCGTGAATTTCACGATGACAATTTGCGCATAACAAAATGCATTTATCAAGCTCTTTCTTTATCGCCTCCCAACTTCTAGTATACCCTTTAGCAGAAATACCAAAGTCTTTATCAGAAGAATCAAGGTGATGAAACTCAAGCGCTTTTAAACACTTATTATAACCGCAAACTGAACATTTATCGCCCTTATATTCAATTGCTCGTTGACGAATTTGCTTTCGCCTTCTATCAACAGCCTTTTTTAAATACTCAGAACGATTGGCATATTTTCTTGTATCTTTTGTAATAATGTAATTATAACAAAGTTACAAGTGTGTTCACAGCCAACTGCGCTACCGCTGCGCTACCCGGGAATATTCTATTGTTAATAAAAACTTTACCTAGATAAAGTTTACTAATTCATTCTAACAAATGTCGAGATTATGTCAATAATAGCGAAAACATTTGATTTTACTGCTCTATATTGATAATCTTAAGTACTATTTCCCTGCCGGCAACTAACTCTACTTTAACAATTTCTCCTACCTGTCGGCCAATTAAACCCGCTCCTAGGGGCGAAAGATAAGAAATAACGTTCCGATCCGGATCCGATTCTGTAGAGCCTAAAATCGTGTATAGCTTTTGCCTCCCCTCTCGCTCAACCGTAACCTGACTCCCAATTTGAACCACGCTACTATTTTTATCAGCTTCTATTATCACCGCCGTCTTGAGATGATTTTCTAAATCAATGATACGTTGATTAAGACCGCGCAACTTTCCCTTAGCTAACTGGTATCCAGCATTCTCCGAAAAATCTCCCATCTCCGCTAAACGTTTAACCTCAACCGCCAACTTAGGCCGCGACTCCTTCATGCGCACGAGTTTAGCCTCAAGCTCCCGAAATTTTCTTTCAGTTAAATACGGATCAGGTTTCTGGCCTAAACGAGCATGGCCTTTTCTAATTGGAGCTCTCATAAATATTTTATACTACTCTTTACGCATCGCCTCTAAAGGATCAAGGCGCGCGGCGCGCTTTGCCGGACCCAGGCCAAATAAAATTCCAAACAGGAAAGAAAAAAACAAAGCTACAAATACACCTTCTAATGGGATAACGAAATCCCACTCTAAACCATAAGACCGCGCTCCCCAAGCTAAGAACCAAGAAAGACCAATTCCCACAACCACGCCAACTACTCCCCCTAAAAGAGTAATAATCACTGATTCTATCAAAAACTGTTGTCTAATGGTCGCATAGTTTGCTCCCACAGCCTTTCTAAGGCCTATTTCTGAGGTTCTTTCCGAAACTGACACGTACATCACGTTTAGTATCCCTACACCACCAACAATTAAAGAAATGATAATAATCCCTAATAGAAGAATAGTTAAGGCCCCAGTGATAGTATCAAGCGTAGCTAACATTTCGTCCATAGTTACTACCCGAAAATCATCTTTAGCTGGGTCAGTAATATCATGGTTCTCACGCAAAATAATACGAAACTCTTCCGCTGTTTCCTCAGCTAGGTTAGGGTCATCTAGCTGATGGACCATATAGAAAAGATGGTTTATTCCCATGATCTTTTTTTGCAGAGTTCTAACTGGCAAATAGATATAATCATCGAAATCCATTGCCATCATTTTCCCCTTTTCCTCCATCACTCCTACTACCTGATACTTAGATTTATGAAGATTAATAAACTTACCAATTGGCTCAGAATTACCAAACAACTTCTCCGCCATTTTACTTCCTAAAACAACTACTTGAGCCAGAGACTTATCTTCGTTCTCACTAAAAAAACGACCAGCCGATAAGTTGGTTTTATCTATGTCTATATAATCAGCGCTAACGCCCATTAAAAAAGCCCGACGCACTTCAGACCCATAACCAGCCTGATCTTGGCTTAAAATTGCACCGTAACCGCCGGAAATATTTCTGACTTTTTTTAAGTCTTCTAGGTCTTCGTGACTTAGAGTCGTAATCTGAACGCCCTGAGCAATTGAGGCGCCACTATTTTGTTCACTTTCTGCGGAACTTTTTTTATTAGCCGGAACTTTTATTTCTGTTTCAATAATATTTGTACCAAAGGATTCAATCTGACCAAGTAATAAGCCTCGTACACCTTCACCGGCAGAATAAACAATGATAACACTTGAGGCACCGATAACAATCCCTAAAACAGTCAAAGCTGTCCTAAGCTTATTAGAAGCCATGGACTTAAGAGCAATTTTTGCAGAATGAATTAAACTGTTCATATTATTCGTAAGTCAAAGCTTCAACCGGAGATAAGCGACTTGCCCTTCTGGCTGGGTAATAACCAAAGACTAAACCAATTAAGGCGGAGGTGGCTAAAGCTAAAGTTATTGAAGATAAGGATACTTTAAAAGCCCAGCTATAATCCAATAAATTTACTACTACAGAAATAAGAAAAGAAAATACCGTGCCTACAACTATCCCAATACTACCACCGACGACAGTAAGGATCATAGACTCTATTAAAAATTGCCAAATAATATTAATGCTTCTGGCTCCCACCGCTTTTCTAAGACCAATTTCTCTGACTCTTTCGTTCACGCTAATAAACATGATGTTCATAATCCCAATTCCCCCGACCACTAAAGATAAAGCAGCCATGACGGCTAAAAAGTATTTTAAACTATCAGTAATCGTTTTTAAAAGCTCAACCGCTTGAGCGGCATCACGCACAGTAAAATCATCTCCGGCTCCACTAGGGTCACTGATATCGTGTCTTTCTCTTAATATCAGACTGATTTCCTCAACTGTTCTTTCCATATTCCCCTCCGGCTTAATCTTAGCGGCAATTGAATTAAGGTGATTAAGTCCCAAAACTAAACGCTGAGCCGTCCGAATCGGCACAAAAACCTGATCGTCATAATTTCTAAAAGCCACTGTACCACGCTCGGCCATTACGCCGATGACTTCAAAAAATTGTTTATTAATTTTTACTTTTTGGCCTAAAGCACTAGAGTCCCCAAACAATTCTTGTTTAGCAGTGCTACCTAAGACAACTACTTTAGCTAAATTTCTCTCTTCTTCTTCGCTCAAGAATCTGCCCTCAACTACTTCGCCGCCTTCTACTGATAAATAAGAGGCGGTAGTGCCGCTGAGATTAGTAGAGTAAGAATTATCTCGCCAAGTAATATCAACGTTGCCTTGAGAATAGCCGGAAGCTGCTTCAAGATCAGGGACGCGGCTTTTATTACGTATCGCTAAAAGATCTTCGTAAGTTAAAGTAGTGATTACTACTCCCATCACTGAAGCCGGCGGTCCGTTCTCTTCGGATTTTCCAGGAGTAATACTAACTAAATTTGTTCCTAAATTAGCCACTTGATCTAAAATCAAACTTTGCGCTCCAGCTCCCAAAGACATAATTAATATCACAGAAGCTACTCCAATAATAATTCCCAGCATAGTCAAAAAACTCCGGCTCTTGTTTTTAGCCAGAGTCTTAAAAGAATTTTTTACAGCTCGCCGGGTGTCTAGAAACATAGAGAGGCTATTTAATCAACTCGCTATCTTTAGCGATGCGACGATTATGCACGGGTCTGTCAGAAACTATTAATCCGTCCTTAATATGTATAACGCGCTTAGCATGTTCTGCGGTATCACTTTCATGAGTCACTAAAATTATAGTTCGGCCTTCCCTATCATTTAAATCTTGTAAAATACGCATTACCTGAGTACCAGATTTAGAATCCAAATTACCAGTCGGCTCATCAGCAAAAATTATTTCCGGATCATTAACTAAAGCTCTAGCAATCGCGACGCGTTGTTTTTCTCCGCCAGAAATCTGGTTAGAATAAAAATCTAAACGGTGACCTAGTCCCACTGACTTTAAAACTTTAGTTGCTCGAGCGGAGGGATTACGCTTGTCTGCAGAATACAAAAGAGGCAACTCTACATTTTCTAACACAGTAGTACGCGGTAAAAGATTAAAGGCTTGAAAAACAAAGCCTATTTTTCTATTACGATAAGAAGCTAATTCATCATCCTCCAAACCCTCAACATTTTTACCGTTAAACTTATAAACGCCAGAGCTCGGTCTATCAAGTAAACCAAGGATATGCATCAGAGTTGACTTACCTGAACCAGACGGCCCCATAATAGCCACAAACTCTCCTTTTTCGATATTAAAAGTTAGCCCATGTAAAATAGGTGTCACAATCTCATCTGTATGATATTCTTTCTTTAAATCTTTGATTTCAATCAGCATAGCGCGGTCTAAAATATTTATTTACCGGCTTCCTTAACGAAAGTAATAACCTGATCTCCAGAATCTAAATCACCGGATACTATTTCTACTAAACCGTCGTCACCACTAAGCCCCAGAGTAACCTGAACTTCCCGGATCGTTTCTCCTTCTAAAATTCGAACTATTTTTCCTTGGCCATTTCTATCGACCACCGCTCGGCTTGGAATAATTAAGACATTATCTTTCTTTTCAGTCATCACCAAAACGTTAGCCGTCATTTCTGGTTTGATAATAGCGCTAATATCTTGACCGTTTGTTTCATTCGGATCGAGAGCAATTTTAGCTTTATAGTATATAACTCCTTGAATAACTGTAGCGCTAGGCTCAATAGAGTAAACACTACCACTAAATTCTCTATTCTCTCCTAAAGCATCAAAAGTAACTATAGCCGTATCACCAACTTTTACTTTCGCAATTTCCGTTTCAGAAATATCAACCTCAATTTCAAAGTTGTTTTCTGTTAACATGGTAAACACCGATTTAGCAGCGCTAAACTGTTCACCGGCCTCATAATTAACACCAATAATTTGTCCATTAATCGGGGCTTTAAGCTGGCTGTCTTCTAATTGCTTAGATAATAAATCTAAATTAGCCTGAGCCTGATTGATTTGAGCATCAGCTAAACTAAGATCTTCGCTACGTGCACCGGCAGTTAGCTTGGCTAGCTGTCTATCAGCTACCCCCCAGCTTTCTTTAGCGCCATCCATAGCTGATTTTGCACCTGCTACTTGTTTATCGGCTAACAATTTTGCAGATGCTAAAGCATTCTCGGCTACTAACAGACCATCACTAAGATTAATTTCAGCTTGACGAAGCGCTTGGGTTAATGAGGCAGTATTATTCTTATAATTCAAAAAAGCACTATCAAGATTATTTTTGGTTGATTGCTGAGAACTAATACTACTGTTTACAGCGCTGATTTGAGCGTTTATTGAAGTCTTGTAAGCATCGAGCTCAGCCTGCGAGAAAGAAGACGAGGTGACGCTATTTTCTAGGCCACTATAGACAGTATTCAAATTAGTAAACACCTTATTTAAATAACCACTCAGACTAGTGTGTAAATTATTATACCCCGTCTCGGTTCCGGATAATTTGACTGTATCTAAAACTGCCTGCACATTATCTTGCAAGTCTACGGCCTCATCATAATATTGACTAGATAAAGAACGGTAACGAGTGTCTCGTACGCTATAAACATTTTCTAGATCATCGTCATCTAAGAGACTACGTATTTTATCAAGAGCCGTCCCGGCTACAACTAAATTATATTCGGCCGCATTAAGAAAAACATTTTCACTATTTTTTAAAGCTTGTTGATAATTAGCCGTACCACTATCTAAATTAAGTTTAGCAATTGCAACTGCTTGTTCTAAAGAAGTTGGAGTGGCTTCGCTTTTATCTTTAAGATCGCTAAGTTTTTTTTCTGCTTGAGAAACATTCTCAGCCGCTGTTTGTCGCGTCTTATCATAATCACTAACTGCCCCCTCATAAGCTGATTTAGCTTGACGAACTTGAGCTTCTAAAACAGCTTTTTCGGCTCCAGTAGCGCCACTAACTAATTTATTTTTATTAGCTTGGGCTGCTTGTAAACTAGCCTGAGCTTCTTGTAAACGAATAATAAGAGAGCTGTCATCAAGCGTAGCCAGAATCTGATCTTTAACTACTAAATCACCAACCTTAGTCTCAATTTTACTGATCTTACCGCTTTGAGGGAAATTTAACTCTAAGCGTTTAATTGGCTTGACGGTCCCAGTTTCACTAACGGTTTGTATTAATTCACCTCTTTTTGCTGCCACGCTTGTATATTCCGCCTGAGGCTTTTTACTATTTATCCAAAATACAAAAATAACGATGGCTAAAATAGCTGCCGCTATGAACCACCATCGTTTTTTAATCTTTCTTTTAGGCATATGAGTATTTAACTAGGAATCAATAGTCTCTTAATTTCTCCAAGCCTTTAAACTTCCGAATTTTTTCTAACGCCTTAGATTCAATTTGACGAATACGTTCTCGAGTAACCTCAAACTCTTGGCCGACTTCTTCTAAGGTATGAGCTACGCCATCAATCAAGCCAAAACGCATTTCTAAAATCTTTTGTTCACGCGGAGATAATTGCGCCACTATTCCTTTAACATAATCTTTTAACAGCTGAAGAGCGGCAGCCCTGTCCGGTGTGACGTTTTTAACATCCTCAATAAAGTCCTCTAAGGTAGAATCTTCATCATCATCACCAATTGTGGTTTCTAATGAAATTGTGTCCTGAGATATTTTCATGATATAGCGCACTTTTTCTAGCTCCTCTCCCATCTCAGCTGCAATTTCATCCGCCAAAGGTTCACGACCCAATTCCTGAATCAAGTTTCTCTGAATTTGTTGAAACTTATTAATAGTTTCCACCATATGGACCGGAATACGGATAGTTCGAGATTGATCGGCTAAAGCGCGAGTAATAGCCTGACGTATCCACCAAGTAGCATAAGTAGAAAATTTAAAACCTTTGCGATGTTCAAATTTTTCTACTGCTCTAAATAATCCAATATTACCTTCTTGAATCAAGTCTAATAAGCTCATACCTTTAGCACCAGCAAATTTTTTTGCAATAGAAACAACTAAGCGCAAATTAGCCTCAATAATTCTTTTTTCCGCCTCTTTATCTCCCTTTTCTTTTCGCTTAGCTAACTCGACTTCTTCTTCGCCGCTTAAGAGAGGAACTTTTCCGATTTCTTTCAAATACATTTGAATAGAGTCGGCGCTAAGTTTTGACAAATCTATATTTAAAGCATTTTGGTGTGCTAAAGCTCGTCCGGTTAAGGGCGGCTCAGCGGCTTTCTTTTCGGCGGTATCTAAAATCCGACCTGAGTCTTCCATTATTTTGACACCACTTTTTTGCAGATCTCCTAAAAATACATCGAAATCATAAACATATTCTTCCACCTCAGGAAAAAGATATAACAACTCGGTTTCGGTGACAAAACCTCGCAAACGCCCCTTATCAATTAATCTCTTAATTTGCTCTTCCGTCGGTTTAATAATTTGCCGATTAGAGGCCGAGCGCTTGGCCGGTGTCACGCGCTTGACCGGCTTACCGGCCGTCTTCTTTATTTTAGTCGACTTAGGTTTTACCGATTTAGCTTTTATAGTAGAACCGGTCTTTTTTTTCGACACAGCCAGGCTAACAGGCTTGGCTTTCTTTTTGGTTGTAGTTTTAGTTTTAGCCATATATACCCGGATTTTAGCCGGCTGTTAAATTTTTTAAATCGTCCATGAGCTTAGTCAGGTCTGTAGTTCGACCATCTTTTTCCGCTTGAGAAATTGCCTTTTGCAAGGCTAATATTTCCTTTTGCTTACTGCTTCTTTTTAATTCCGACAATATATTTATCATTTCCGCCTTAGACTGGTCAGGCTCAAAAAAATAAAAATCCTTCTCTCCTAAAAGGACTAATTTATCTAATAATTTTGCATATTCCGCCTCTTCACTCAAATAATTACGAAATTCTTGATAATCTAAAGATGCAAATTTATTATAGTAGATAATTAGCTTCTTGTAAAACCAAGCTAGAGCAGGAGAGCTAATGTTTTCAGACTCTAGATTGCTGCTGACATAATTAATAAGTTCAGGAAATTTACAAGTAAGCGCCAGCATTCTTTCAGCTAACTTATCTTCTCGGCTAAGTTCTGGCAAGGTATCCTTTTCTAAACTGGCATCGGACTGGTTACCCTCTTTAGCTAATACGCCATATTTATTTTGCCACTTCAAAAATTCCTCTCTAGTATCGGCCTCAAAGAAACTTAATTCTTCACTCATTCTCTTTAACCAAAAGCCCTGCTCTGTCTTGTTGACCACTAAATCAATCATCGGAAACATTTTTGATCTAACTAAGCGCTTATTATCCATGCTAGATAAATCCAGGCCAAAAATTGTTTTCTCAAAATAATATTCCAACATCGGCTTAGCTGATTCGACCGCTTTTTTAAAATCCTCCGGGTTAGCTCTTAGGGCATCAGCTGGATCTTTTCCGGAACTTAAGATGATAATTTTTAAATTCATCTCTTGAGACAAGACCGCTTTAATACCACGATCAGCTGCGAGTTGGCCGGCCTGATCCATATCAAACAGTAATGCTACATTACTGGTAAACCGCTTTATTAGCATTACCTGCTCTGTGGTCAGCGCTGTCCCTGAAGAAGCAACCACATTTTTAAAGCCGTGTTGGTGACAAGATATGACATCCATCTGGCCCTCAACCACAATAGCCAAATCTTCATCTCTAATCGCCTGCTTGGCCTTATTTAAACCAAATAACACGCGACTTTTATCATAAATTTTACTTTGCGGACTATTAATATACTTACCAAGCTTTTCTGTTTTTTCTTTATTAGGATTAACTCGCGCCGTAAAAGCAATCAGATTATTGCTCGCATCCCAAATAGGAAACATAATCCGATCTCTAAAACGATCATAAAAAGCCCGATTTTTAGCTATCACCAAACCAGCCAAACTAATTTCTGTATCAGTAAATTTATTTCCTTCTAGAGGGCGGGTTTTTAAAAATTTATAAACACTGTCCCAGCTATCTTGGCTACAGCCTATCTGCCACTCTGATATAGTTTCCTCGTTAAGACCGCGTTCTTTAAGATAAGCACGAAAATCTCGTCCAGCTTCCGTTCCAAGTATGTGAGCATAATATTTACCCGCCAACTCCATTAAATCAAACAGTCTGTTCTTTTCGGAATAATTTTCTTTGTTTTGTTGTGTTAAAGTGACACCAGCTTTTTTAGCCAACAGTCTTAAGGCTTCCAAAAAATTTAAAGATTCTTTCTCCATCACAAATGAAAAAACATCCCCTCCTCTACCGCAACCAAAACAATGCCAAACTTGTTTGTCGGGAGAAATTGTAAAAGATGGTGATTTTTCGTTATGAAAAGGACAAAGGGCCTGAAAGCTGGCTCCGGCTGCCTTCACTGGCATATATTCCCGAATCACATCAACAATATCCAGTCTAGATTTTATTTCCTCAATCTCAGACATAACTTAAATAAAAAAATCTGGTAATAAAAAACTTTTTAATCTTTCCATTTCCTTTTCTACCACTTCTCCGTCATATTCAGCATTATGTCGACTAAATCCAACATAACCGGGCCTTTTTTGATCCAAGTGTAAATTAAATGTCACAACGCTTTCTGAGCCAGACCCGGATTCAGTAAAATAAATATGAAATCGGGGATAAAAATCACGACTCAGTCGACGCGCAAAACTAGCCTGTCCATTTTCTCTTTCAGGAATAAAAGCATAACCAGCATGTCTCAACCACATCTCCGGCGGCTCTTTCAGTCTGTTTTTATTAACTGACAGTTTCATGATTTTTCTTTTTAAAAACAATAAACCGATAAACTAAATAATTTTGCACAGCAATTAATAAATTAACTAATATCTGGGAACCTAAATACCAAAGGCCAAAATTCTCAACCAAAATATGCATCAGAAATCCATTCAGGTAAAGACCTATTAAGCCATTAGCTAAGTAAATTGTCAATTGACCGGCCAACCTGTCCTGACTTTTATCACGAAATGTCCAATATTTTTGTAGGCTGAAGCTTATTAAAAATGCTACCAGAAAAGCAGCCGTAGTGGCAACAATAATACTAAGCCCCCATAACTCATGAAATATATATAACGCCACTAAATCAACTGCGGTCGCTAGACCACCAGCAAACCCATATTTAAAGATAGATTTATATTGCTCGCAAAAAATATATAAACGGGGATAATTTTTCTGAGCTGATGATTTTAAACTATTATACATTGGAGAAAGTTTTAAAAAAAAAATTAAAAAAACTTACGGTCTATTTTGCTGAATCTGCTGACCGGACCAATCATAATAACTAAAAGCCCAATCAGCTAAATCCCTACTAGCTTTAAATCGTTCACTGCGATCTTCAGATCCTAGAACTACCGAAATAACTGTGTTGCCATTAGGACTGCGCATATAGCCCACATAACAATAGCCCGCCTCTTCAATAAAACCAGTTTTACCCCCTAAAATTTCTAAGGAGTCAGAAGTATTTTTAAAAAGCAAATCGTCAGTAGATTCAATATACTTTTCCCGTCCATTAATAGTTTCAAAACTATAATCCTTTTTAGCTGTTGCTTCCCTAATTTCTTTTTTTTCAAAGGCTTCTTTAGCTAGTAAAGCTACTTCGCGAGCTGTGGAAATATTTTCTGGACTCAAACCAATCGGATCGGAAAATTTGGTATTTTCAAGCCCCAATTTTCCTGCTTTAATGTTCATTTTAACTACAAACTCCTCCTCGCTTAATCCTGTCGCATGAACTAAAGCTATCGTTGCTCCGTTATCAGAAGCTATTAAGCTAGTATAAAAAAGATCTTTTAAATTAATAATTTCTCCTAAAAAAAGATTAACCTTGCCGCCGACAATATTATCTTCTGGGCTAATTTTATAAACAGTATCCCAACCTGGATTATTTTCTAAAAACACCAAAGCAGTCATCAGCTTGGTAATACTGGCTATTGGTTGGATCTCATCGGATCTATTTAAGAATAGAAAATATCTATCATCAGCCGCTAAAACCGCAGCACGCTTAGTGCTGTCCTTCTCCCAAGGCGCAAGTGGTGAACCTGGCTTAAGATTTATCATAACCGTATTTGAACTAACTACTGCCGGGAACTCAGAGAACCCGAAAAATAAAACAAAAACGATATTAAGAACAGCTAGCCAAATCATGTATTTATTCTGTTACTTTAGATCCTTCATCTGATACGTGCGCCGATGTAGCCGGATCAGTAGGATTCAGGGATAATTTATTTAAAGATTCGTATTCTGGTAGTGAGTTAACGCCATTTAAACCAAGCCAACGAATAAACTCGTGAGTAACCGTATAATGGTAGTCGTTGGTATTTTTTAACATCTTCTCCTCAATCAAGCCGCGTAGTAAAAGATTTCTCACTATTAAACTACAATTAACACCCCGAATACGGTCAAGCTCTAATTTAGAAATTGGGCCGCGATAGGCAATAATTGTCAGCGCCTCTAAACTAGGCTGTGAGAGTTCCCCGCTAGTTTCATCTTGCAAAAATTTCTTAACTAACTCGGAATTATCAGCCGCTGTGGTTAATTGGTAACGATCATTATTCTTAACTAAAGCCAGCCCTCTTTCCGCTGATAAATAATCCGCCTCCAACTCTCCTAAGGCCGCTTCTAGTTCTTCAGGTTTAGCCTTAATAAAACCAGATATCTCTTTTGCGCCCATCGGTTTAATAGAAATAAACAATAAAGATTCAATTTGTGATTTTAATGACATATTAGTTTTGTTGCCTACTTATATGAATTTCACTAAATAGCTCAGTTTGCTCAAAGAATAATTCTCGTTGTTTAGCTAACTCTAGAACTGCTAAAAAGCTAACAATAATCTCGGTTCGGGAAGTGCTTGAAGAAAGTAGTCGTGTAAAATTCACCTTAATCTTGCCTAACAGCATTCTTTTTATCATGCCAATTTTTTCTTCAATATTAACCTGAGCATCAAGAGACTTTTCTTCAAGTGGTTTTTCTCTAGACTTTTCAATCAAAGCTACTAGCGCCAAAAACTTGTCGCGCAATATTTCTGAAGTTAATTTAGCTGGCGGAGAAAAAGCCGGCAAATTAAACTGTTGGCGACGATTTTTATTTAGAGGAGGAACATATAGCCAGCGCCCTGAAATAATAATTTCTTTTACCTTTTGACTGGCGGTAATAAATTCCTTATACATCCTCAGCTGTCTTTCCAAATCATCTATCTCTTCCTCTTCTTCGTCGGTATATAAATAAGGCAATAAAGCTTTAGACTTGATATACAATAACTTAGCGGCCACTACTAAAAAATCTGCCATCTCCTCCGGATTAATATCGCTTGCTTCCCGTAAGTGCTTAACATACTCATCGGCTATTTTAGCCAAAGAAATCTCAGTAATATCCATCTCTTCACTTTCAATAAGTGATAGCAAAAGTCCTAATGGCCCGGAAAATTTTTCTGTAGTAACTTCAATCATAAAATTGCGCCTCAAGCGCTAACTACTTAGTCAAGCAATCTTCCTTTGACATCAAGCGCATATAGCTCGCCTGGCAAGCATTGGTATCCAGAAGCGTGTTGCTTACTGTCACCTATATAGTAAGAACGATTATTTCCTGTTTGACTATCTAATCTAAAAGTAGCACACAATTCATACTTATCAGCTGCCAATAATTTATACTCTATCGGTTGAGCTGTCTCCGGGTCAACTAGAGACTCATTATTTAAATACATAGAACTTGATTCAAGGTCATTGAGACTAGCTGGCAATTCACCGTTACGGCTATAATAATCGTTAACCGCATTTTCAATCATCCGCATATTATTAACCAAAGTATCATCCAAACGACGTTGTCTGGCCATAACCGGAGATTCTACAAAAAACCACGCAGCAATAAACGCTGCTACCACTACGGCTAAGGAGACCCAGCCAAAAATTGTCACCACCATATCTTTTTGACCGGCTGTCGCTCGCTTAGCTTCGTACAGGTAATAACTAAAAGTTGTGCCAGAAATAACTAGAACTGTTAAAGCTTTCAAGGCAAAACGGATAGTCAGCTCTCCAGATAAAAAATTATTTATTACGCCAATAAAGGCTCCTAAAATAATCAGTGAAGACACGAGTAAAATAAAATAGGTGAGCCAGCGCCTCAGCGGCGATTCCTTATCTAATTCACCATTTTTTATACCTTTGTTAATTAGTAGAGACAACACATAAAAAATCGGCGCCGCAATTAATAGGGCCGAAATAGCGAACTTCAAAGAACCATCTCCGACTGAACGATAACTCATTAAAGCATCAACTACCGTCTTATCAATAATATTAAACGCCACTATTCCAACCGACAAAGCGGTAAAGATTAGGGCCACTAAAGATAGTAGGTAGTAAAAGGCGTATTTAGCGTTGTGTTTGTTTTCCATATTATTTTGTTCTTCCCGGGCCATCATGACAAACAGTGTCACAATTAGAGCCAGGAAAGGTAAGATTATAAACATATTTAAAAACATCGGTAAATATGACATAGGCAAAATAATTAAAACTCTGCACTTTTTGGAGTCCGAGGAAACGGAATAACATCTCGGATATTAGCCATACCGGAAAGATACATGATCAATCTTTCAAAACCCAGTCCGAATCCGGCGTGTGGCACCGAACCATAACGACGTAGATCCAAATACCAGTTATAATCCGCAGTTTCTAAGCCCATCTCAGCCATTCTTTTTTCTAAAAAGTCCAAGCGCTCCTCTCTTTGACTACCACCAATAATTTCTCCTACACCAGGAACTAAAAGGTCCATAGCAGCTACAGTCCGACCGTCATCATTAATACGCATATAAAATGCTTTGATATCTTTAGGATAATCAGTCACAAAAACTGGTTTTTTATAAACCTGATCTGTTAAATACCTTTCGTGCTCCGTTTGTAAATCAATTCCCCATTTAACCGGATAAGAAAACTTGGCATCGCTTTTTTCTAATATATCAACTGCCTCGGTATAGGTTATACGAACAAATTCCGAAGACATAATATTATTTAAACGCTCCAAAATTCCTGGGTCAATAAATTTATTAAAAAATTCCATCTCTTCTGGTAATTCTTCTAAAGCATATTTTATTAAAAATTTAAGCATCTTCTCGGCTAAATCCATATTAGCCTGCAAGTCATTAAATGCGACCTCTGGCTCCATCATCCAAAACTCGGAGGCATGACGAGTAGTGTTAGAATTTTCCGCTCGAAAGGTTGGCCCAAAAGTATAAACCTTATTAAGCCCCATCGCTAACGCTTCAGCATTGAGCTGGCCGCTCACTGTTAAACCAGCTTGCTTGCCAAAAAAGTCTTGCGTAAAATCTACTGTACCCTGATCATTTTTAGAAACAGATTCTAAATTCAAAGTAGTCACATGAAACATTTCTCCTGCTCCCTCGCAATCGCTGGTGGAAATTATTGGCGTATGGACATAAGCAAAGCCTTCATCGTGAAAAAATTTATGTATTGCAAAACTAAGCGTACTGCGTAAACGAAAAACAGCGGAAAAAGTATTACTACGTCCTCTAAGATGAGCAATAGTTCTGAGAAATTCAAAGCTGTGTCTTTTTTTCTGCAGAGGATAGTCGTTTGGAGCTAAATTAATAATTTTAATCTCACTAGCTTTAAGTTCAAACGGTTGTCCGGCCGCTGGTGACTCAACTAATTTCCCCTTTATTTCCAAAGATGAACCAACACTAACCTTTTCCACTTCAGAAAAATTAGCTAGTTCAGTCGTAAATACCACCTGCAAACTTTTAAAGAATGAACCGTCGTTTATTTCAATAAAACCAAAGTCCTTAGAGCTACGCACCGTGCGCACCCAGCCAGATACAACTATTTCTTGGTTGAGATAGTTGGCAGTGTCTCGGTAAATATTTTTGATGATAGTATTTTTCATGGCTATTTATTTTTTTTCAATTCAAGAGCAATATTTAATTCCTTGAGTTGCTGCGGATAAACTTCTCCGGGAGCATCAGTCATTAAATCGCGACCTTGGCCATCCTTCGGGAAGGCATAAATATCTCGAATAGAGTCCCAATCATTTAAAACCATCAGCAAACGATCTAAACCCGGAGCGTTACCGCCATGAGGTGGCGCACCGTAAGAAAAAGCATTAATCATGGCCCCAAAACGCTTATCCACCTCTTCGTGGCTATAACCAGCTATTTTAAAGGCTTCATACATAATCTCCGGTTCATGGTTTCTGATAGCACCACTAGAAACCTCAAAACCATTCAAGACTAAATCGTATTGGTAAGCTAAAATATCAAGCGGATCTTTTTCTTTTAGAGCCTGCATACCACCCTGAGGCATGGAAAAAGGATTATGACCAAAGTCAATTCGTCCTTCTTCAATATCTGAATAATCATACATAGGGAAATCAACGATCCAGGCCCAAGCCGCTAGAGAATTATCTTTCAAATTTAAACGCATTGCCGCCTCAGTCCGAA
>Ga0100378_1003282_pt1 | contig 15563 bp, 18 predicted proteins | sample CryGeymeta201502_FD_81535 | JGI IMG/M metagenome (GOLD analysis project Ga0100378, IMG submission 81535) | Groundwater microbial communities from Crystal Geyser aquifers in Utah, USA - Crystal Geyser metaG 2015-02 | ecosystem: Environmental > Aquatic > Deep subsurface > Groundwater | place: USA...
AATGAAGCCAAGCAGATGAAATATGATCTGTGCTGCTAAAACGAGCTTGGTTGTTAAATAAAATTATAGCAACGGCCATATGTCCTGTACTGTAGACATAAGTAGTACACCAAAATGCTTTTTCGTGTTGGTAAAAGATTAAATATACAATAATACATGTAATTCCAAAATAACAAAATTCAAACATGTACATCAACCAACGCTTTGTCCACCATCGGACGCATCTTAATATTAGCATATAAAATGTAATAATGATGAACGACCAAAGATAAACATTTAAATTATTTCCTAAGAAAAAGGCCATAAGAGCAAAAAGAAACATACTTCTAGCGAATGCGAATTTATCCATTTCTTTTATTAGTACATCGTTTGTCCATTGTGCTGCTTTATTTTTTTCTAGTAAAGAGTTCCTTCTATTTAATTTAGTTTCTTTTAAATGGGTTTCTGTATTTACTATTGGTGTTGACATATTATTTACTTAAAATTTATTTTAAACATAATGAATTAAATAATAAATTTATTTAGATTTATACTAATATATTTAAATATATAAATATAAACTTTCAATTATTATTAAAGAAATTTAAATAAAACTAAATAAATTCAAAAAAAATGAAAAATTACTACAATTGTTGGACGATTGATCTCTCTTAATTTCCCTCTGCTAAACTTTCTTTTTCAATTTTCTTGTTTATTTTCTTTTCTAATATTCTAGCTTCTTGTTTTCCAGCATTCCACATTAAAAATGCCATTAAAAGTAATATATAACCAGAATTAAACCAAAAATGATGATAACAACACCAAGAAATAGGCATTCCAATAAGATAGAAAATAAAGTGTTGAACCAAATATTTAAACTTAGTATTCTTCTCAGGGTCTCCAAATACAGCTGCGCTTTTCTTAGCCATTCCTTTGAAATCATCTAAACCAGATTGATACCTTTCATCATTAATTAAGCTATTACAGCCAATATAGAATACAATTACATAATAAACAACCCAAGCACACCAAAATAACAACGGGGTTATTAGTAATAATTGTACTCTTTCATCCATTGATGTTAATAGCATATCCTTTGCAGTTAACAAATTAAAATGTAATGTATTTAATACTTCTTCTGAGTAGATGATTTCTTTCCACCTTATAGCCCAAACAGTTAAAATTGGTGTTGAATGTAACCAAGCAGAAGAAATATGGTCAGTACTTCCGAAGTTGGCTTGATTTCCAAACATAACGATAGCCATGGCCATATTTCCAGTACTATAAACATATGTAGCACACCATAGTGTTTTGTTGTTTTGATAATAAACTAAATAGACTATCAAAGTTACTATTCCAAAATAGCAAAATTCAAAAAGGTATAAAAGCCACCGTTTTACCCACCATCGAACAATTCTTAATACTATCATATAAATTGTAATGCAAATAAATAGCCATAAGTATACATTCAAATTATTTCCAAGGAAGAATGCAATAACAGAAAAAATAAACATTGTTCTAGCAAATGCAAATTTATCCATTTCTTTTATAAGAACATCGTTTGTCCATTGAGCTAATTTATTTGTTTCTAGTAATGTATTTCTTCTATTTATTTTATTAGCTTTGTTTGGTTCCACTGTAACATTGTGAGCTTGAAGATTATCGACAGAATCTTTGTTTGTTCCTGACATATTATTAATAAATTTAAAAAATCATATATTTAGTATTATTAATTTTGTTTATTTAAAAAATAATAAATATATTAAAAAAGAAGTATATTAAACTAAAAATTCTTTATATTATATTGTAACTATAATATAATATATATTAAAGATTATCAAAATACAACAGATGTATTATTTTCCAATATTTTTATTTTACTGTTCTTTTTTTCCCATCAATTGATTCACTTGTCTTTCTTCTGTATTTAATGGTTTTTCTTCATCTTTATAAGTTATAAAACAATAAGAAACAGTAACTAGAATCATCAATATGAAAACCACCAATAAAATAATAAGATAAGCTTTCATTATATCATTTAGTTTACTTAGAAAGTCAATATAGTAGATAAACTGAATATTTGCCTTATCTTTATATAAATCTGGATCAACTCCTGTAGGAGGATTGTTTAATAAAAAACAATTATTTTTTAGCAATAATTCAGCTGTTGATATTCCCAATTCTATTTTATCAATATTAAAAATTTGATAATACACTGAAATGAATAATACAGATAATTCCCAAATTTTGTGGGAATATTTCGTATATTTCTCTGATTTGAAATCATATTCATTAATATCATTGTCAATGAGTCTGTTTATTATATAATACCTAATATAAAACTCACTATAGTAGGCAAGTAATCCCAACATCAGACATAACGAAACTGAAGATAGAACATACTCATCGATAAATTTAATATTAAGGTTTGTAAGGAACTTAATAAATCCAGGGTTATTATTAAAAACTCCTTCAAAGCATTTTTTTGAGAATATTGGTACGAATTTCTTATTCAAAGTAACTTTATAGTCTATACTAGATTTCTTTTCAGGAACTATGAAGGTTTTTTCATCATTCTTAACAGCAAAATCAGGCTCATAGGTCATACTCATATCTTTTGGGTCAATTACTAACTTAGAAAAAAATGTATCATTGTAAATATTATAAAAGTAATAGTAATCAAGATCAACAGCCATTAAATCAGTTAGTCCATACATCTGACCTGTATTAAAAGTAGCATCATCATCGACTCCAAACACATAAGTTTCATTTGGTAAAGGGTAAGCTTGATTATTATCAAAATAAGCTAAATCGAAAAGGGTAATCAGAGGCATTGGGTTTTTTAAAGGATCTAACCATAAATCCATATTAGCTAAATTATAGTCTCCTGATGCCTTCACCAGTGCATTGTTTTTCATCGTCATTGAGCTAGGATCATAGGCCCATGAATTTACGTCTCTACTATCATATTTAGAATTTACTCTATACTCAAAATCAAAATTTTGTAATGGACATCCATCCATACCCTTGTAAGTTGGATCTGTACTTGAAAAAAGTGTCTGTGTAAGCTCTTCATCAATAAATACTTCATCTTTTAGTACACAAAGTCTAAAATATTTTTCTTTATTATTAACTTTAGATCCATAATCAGGTACACCATATGTCCCACAGTCACTAGTTTTATTTCCAAACTTCTCAATGCATAGAGTTGTTATATTTACTAGTTGTAAGCCTCTATAATATTCATCAAAGTAAAGTCTTTTAGTACAAAAATTAGTTCCTTTCCAATTGTTCAATGAATACTTATTAATTAAAGGAAAATCAGGAAATCCCGAAGTAGTATCAGTAATATCAAAATTATAAAAAGTCCATTTTAAGAATTGAAGGTCTAAAAGTCCATATTTATTTGATAAAGGATCCTGAATTTTAGTAGTATTTGTAATGTCTTTTACTGGGACTCCTTTAAAATTTTCTATTGAGGCGAAGTCTCTTTTGAAATAACCATTTAAACAACTGGAATCAGGAATTGTAACTGGGAGTAAATAGACGTCAGTTAAGTACCATTTAAATACTAGCCTTTCGTTCATAAAGAAGTAACTGTAAAGAGGAACAACTCGGGCGTTTTCCATTAAGATATAAATGTTAATGAACAGCAATATTAATACTGATACTGAAAAGGTTAGAATGCTTCCTTTTTCAAAACATAAGATATACTTTGATGCAGCAGAAAGTATGATAGTTTTATCCATTTATAATTTTTAATTAGTTTTTCAATAATAATAATATTATAAATATTATTATTGAATTAATTACGGATTTTAAAATAACTTTAATTAATATAATATATTTTATTAAGAAATTACGTATATTATTTATATAATAATATAACTATAAATATTAACTTATAATATTAATTAAATTACATTTATAAGTAACTAGTAATTAATTTGATATAGTAAATAGATTTTAAAGTTATGAAAATTCATTATTTTGTAAATTAAACTCTTTATTTACTTTATACTTATATCAAAATATTAATTATTATTCATTCGATTTAAAAAAAACTTTATTCTTTAATTCCTATTAATTTATTAATTATTAAATATTATTCAATATAAAATAACTAAACATATTATTTAATAAAACAAATTTTCAATTTAAATAAAACAATTAAAATATAACAAATAAACAATAACAATTAAACAATAATAAATGACAAAATTTAATCCTAATCTTTCTTCATTAATAGGTATAATTATATAATAAATAAAAATCATTATCATAATATAAGATAGAAAATCCTTTCCAGAAGAACATTTCTCCAAAAAGGAAAACATAGTAGAAGACAACGAAGAACTTGAAAATCTAAAAGAAGAAAACAACAAACTGGAGAGTTTATTATCAACATATAATAATTATTTAAACGAATACCAACGTAAATTCGGAAACGAACTAATGATGGAAATGGAACGACGAATCCATACTGGAAATTTTACTAAAAACATGGATGCTAACTCTAAGAAAATATTACTTGAGAATTTCTCAGCAATAAAAGAAATAGAAATGCAAAATATAGAAAAACAAGGACGACTTGACTTCTTTGGGCAAGAACTTAACAGAATACAAGTACAAAACGATGAACTAATTTCAGAAAAGGACAATTTATTAAGAGAATTGGAGCAAGCTAAGGATGATAATATCGAATACTACAATAATAAACTTAAAAATCCGCAAATGGCAAGCAGTTCAGGAATGGACAATCACAATAAGTTTACGAAAACAACCAAGAATCAACTAGAAGAGGAATTCCAACAAGCAATTGATGAGATGAATAACAAAAATAATAACTTAATGGAAGTTATAAGAAATTTAGAAAGCGAAAATAATCAGCTTAAGTCTTATTTAAATGACTATAAAGATAATAACCAAAAACTTTCTCAAGATAATGATAATTTAGCAGAGCTATCAAGTAGATATAAAAAAGAGTATGAAGATATAGCAAGAGCTAAGACAGATATCGCTTTTAAAATGAAAAAGAATAATGAACAAGTAACATAGAAAATATTTATGTGATTCCTTATTTTATTTGTAGATGCTTGAGGTGCAAAAAGATATTAACTCAATTAAGGAGAGAAATAGTAATTTTGAAACTGAAAATCATTATTTGAAACAAGAGCTTAATCATCTTAAAGAGTAAATTTATAATGATTTATAAATATTTTATAGATTATATAATGAATTGGAACAAAGAAAGTCAGGAGAAGTTGAAGCAATATTAAGAGATTTTCAAAATGTACAAATGAAGGAAAAAGATATAAGAAATAAGTACAATTTGTTAGAAAGAGATCAAAAAGGTTAGTAAATTTATAAAATTAGCATTAAGCACAAAAATAGTATTTAGTTTATGTTTTTGTTATATATTAATCGATTAATACTAATTTATTTAATAGATTTAAAATTCGAAAACAATAAACTTAAACAGGATGCACAAACAGCAAGATACGATCTCGATCATTTAACTAAAATAGTCGAAGAATCAGATTTCATAATTAGATCAGTTAAAGAAAAGGTAAACAATAATCATAATTTTAATATAACTATACTTATTAACCAAACTATTAACTATATTACAAAAACATACATTATAGGAAAAACAAATTGATAACACAGTTAAAAACTACAAAAAGAAAATTGAAGAAGTTAACCTAGAAAGAGATAAATGCATACTAAACCAAAGATTACTTGAGAAACAAATTATTAAGTTAAATGACGACTATAGTAAGGCCATGTCAGAACGACAAAATCAACATGAGTCTTTAATAGATAATTCAAAAAATAAACATAAAATTGTAATTGAGTCCAAAAATGAAGAAATAAATAATTTAAAAGCTGAGCTAATGGGACTAAAATTAGAAAAAGATAAGTATTATTCTGAGTATAGTATAATAAGAAAAGAATATGACAAACTATTAAACGTTTTCCAAGATGAAAATGGAAAATATATTAAAAAGTATGAAGAGTCAGAGGCATTAGGAAGGTAAACAAACATATTAACATTTATATAGAAAAAATCAAGATAAAATAAATGATAAACTAATTGATGTTACTCAGAAATTAGATAAAGCATTATTTGAAAGAAATTTATTAGATAGCGAATTGAAAGAATCAAAAACAAACGAAGGTAAATATGTAGAACTTGTTGAAAAGTTTAAAAAATCTGAAACTGAAAATAATAGAATAATCTTAAAACTTAAAAGCAACTATGAAAATACACTAAAGGAAAAAGAAAATGTAGAAAAAGAAATGGAAAGACAAAAGATATTACTCGAGACAAAAATAGACCAATTACGTGACCAAAATGAGCTAAAAATACAAGTTTACGAAAATAGTTTAAAATATCAACAAGAAACATGTGCAAGTACCGAAGAAAAAGCTTATGAAATGATAAAGAGACAAGAAACTGTAAAATTATTAAACATATATACAAATAATTATTACTTCACTAATTTATTACTATAGATAACCGACAAGTTTAAAGACGAGTGTATTAAAACCAAAAACGAATATGAACAAATTATAGAAATGCTAGTTAAGGAGAATAAAGGTTTGAAAATGCAATTACATATTGATTATGAAGCTAATATCTAATATAAAACTAATAATATATTTATGTAATTATTAAAAGAAAGATATTAAGATATATTTATATAATACTATAACATTATTAGACTTTAACAATTGTCTGATAACTTATTCAAAATCCAATACTTAATTATATTAACTTCTTTAATAATAATAAAAACTATTCTTAAATATAAAAAAGTTTTATCAAAATCATATAATATATTATTATATAATAAAAATGAAAGAGATTCGAGAGTCAGACTCTAATCACGAAAATCACAATTCTAGTAAAGCTCCAACTTCAACATCAACCTCATCTAAGGGTGTAGCTCCTAAAAAGACATCTGTTAAATCTCTTCAAACTAAACTTGAAAAGGCTAATATAAAATATGACAAATTAAAGAAAAATTTTGATGAATTTATTGGATTGTATACCAAATGCGAAGGTAGTTTAACATCGATTCAGAATGTTTACAATGATATTAAAATAAATTATGAAAAAGTACTTGAAGAAAGAAGAGTAACAAGTCCTGATCGTAAAAATTCTCAGTATTTAGATACAGATCTTCAAAGATATAGGATGGAAAGTAATTCAGACACAAATAGATTAGACACAAATATGGGCACTAATTACAAAAACAAAAATATATTAGATAAAGATATAATAACAATAAACATTAAAAAGTTAGAAGAGTTCGAAAATAGTTATAATGACATGGCAAAGAATTTTAATTTATTAACACTAAAATACAAACTCTTAAAAGATGAAACATCTGATAAAGATAAGATTGTTAACCGCCAACAAAAGGAGATAGATCAATTAAAAACTTTTAATAAAGATTTAAAAAAAGAGATGAATGAGTACAATATAAAAAATTGTAGACTAAGGGATTTAAATAGATGTTTGATAGAAGAGAATAAGAAGTCATATATAGAAGTAGGAGGAATAAATAACATACATTATAATTCAAATAATATATTACTTTCAGAAGAATTAGAAGATAAAAATGTAGCAACTCATATAGAACCTATGCCTTCCTTTTTAAAATTCCTAGAAGAAGCAAGTTAGAATGTATAACATATAATATAATAATATAATTTAATAAGTAAGTTATTAATAATTCATAATATATAATTTATCATAAAAACAAACTTATTTATTTTCTTATTTAATTGTAATTTTTATTAACTATTGTTAATTTAATATAATCTTATATACGACTGACATTTCTTTACTATTTCATACTTATATATGTTAGAAAATCTAAAATCAATAAAAAATAAGTTTCTTTATTGAGGAACATTTTTCGAAATTATATCAGGTCATAGCTGATAAAAATTAACATAACTTATTAACTTTCTTATCTTAAACCTATTTTAAATATAACTAGCATAAATAAGATTGTAATATATTAAATAATAAAAAATGTTTATGGCTATAATAAATATTTCATATTAAATATTATACATAAATTAACAATTAACTAACTTAAATTATATTTGTTGATGTAATATAATAACTTTATTATCTTTTTTATTCTAATTTATGGAATATATTTGGTAATTCTAACGTTAAATACTTGTTCATTTCTAAAGTCTTTTGATAACAATTTTCTAAACACATCTTTTCTTGCCCAGCTAGATTAAAATCTTTATAGTTAGTAACACATTTATTAGTACATACCTTTATATTAAAATAATATTATTATTGTTAATGTAATAATAAATGCAAGTGAGAACGATAAAGTTAATATAATTGTTAAGATCATAAGTTTTAATTACTTCAACTAAGTTTACTAAATCATCAAGATAAACTTTATATTGTAAAAAATGAAGAGCTTTTGGGTGTTGTTTTTTAACAAATGTTTCCATTTAAACTAAAATATTAATTATAAAATATTAATAAACAATGTTTATATTAATAATGTTTATATACATAGTACTTTATATTTTATTGAATTAATGAATTTAATTTTAAATCTAATTGAAAGAATTTAGTAATATAACTACAATAATAACTTAAACTACTAAACATATAAATAAGCTAAAATTATGTAATATAAATTATACAAATACAATAAATACATTTTATATTAATAATTTCATTCTATCTCAATCTCTTTCTTTCTCAATATCTTTTTCAATCTCATTCTCTTTATTATCCTGTTCAACAAATGATAAATACGCTGACCAAAACACATTAACAATTTCTATTACAAATATTTGATATCTTAACGGTATAAAATAGAAATTTATTAGCTGAGTTAAAGGCCATATTTTTTGGTCCATAATAAATACTCTTAGAAATTCCTTTTTAATCTTCTCACTACCTTCGATATGAGTTCCTCCGTTTTGTCTAGTCATGCAATATAGAAACGATGCGGTGTATATACTCGACTGGATTGATTGATCTAGAAAAACTTTTTTCAAAGACATTTTTAGTTGAGACTGACCTTTGGCATATGTAAGTCTTGGGAGTAATTTAACATACCAATAATAAGAAATAAAAAAACTATAGACAGTTCCGAATATAACCATATTGTATACTCTATCTCTACTTAAGCTCCATGTTTTTCTTTTTTCTTCACTTAGTTTATATCTCTCTATTAGCTGCATTACTATCTCTCCAACTCCTAGGATTACTCCACTGCTTAATAAAGTAGTAACAAAAGGCTTTTCTGATAGTTTTTTTTCAAAGCAATAATACTTTTTAATAATAAACTTGTATAAAGAACGGTAAGCCATTAGTTAAAACTTATAATTCTTTGTTATATATATTTAATATATTTTATATACTATATAATAATTAATTTAAAACATTATATTAGTAGTTGTTTTAATAAATAACATTTATGCATATATTATAGATTATAAAAATATTATTTTATTGTAACTAATATTCCAACATACATATTTGCTTACTATAACTATACTTAGTATTATTTATTATTCTTTATATATTATATAAATAATAAACAATACATTCATTATACTTCTTCTACGTGTTGTACAAATGATAAATAAGCAGACCAAAATACACTTATTATTGATACTACAAATATTTGATAACGAATAGGAATATAATAAAAATTAAATAGTTGTACTATTATCCATACTTTTTGATCCATTATAAAAATTCGTAAGAAATCTTTCTTGTGTTTTTCAATTGCATCGTCGTGATCTCCTCCATTAAGCCTTGTCATAAAATAAAGAAAAGTAGAATCAGCTAATCCAGAGTTTACTGTTTGATCTAGAAAAGTCTTTTTTAGTGTCATTTTTATTTTAGACGGGTCTTTTGATTGTGTCAGTCGAGGAAGAAAATTGGTATACCAATGATATGAGAATAAACATGAATAACCAACTCCATAGATTAACATTGTATTTAAATGTTGTGTATTAAATTTCCATTCAAGTCTTTCTTCTTGAGTAGAATTATATTTTACTATATATTGTTTTAGTACTTCACCAAGTCCTACGATAATTGCATTTGTTGTTATAGTTGTTGTAAATGGCTTTGCTCTTAATATTTGTTCGTATTTTTTGAGTCCTCTTTTAAATAATCTAAAAGCCATTAAATTTTAGAATATAATTTAGAAGTAAACTGTAAATATAATTAATTTAAATTACAATAATATGAATAATGAATATAGTTGTAATTAATATTATTAAGTTTTAACTCTTATTTTACTTTAAATTTATATATAGATTGTTTTATTATTTATAAATACAAGTACATTGACGGAACTTCCATCTTCATAAATACAAACCACGAGTTAATAAATATTAACACAGGATATACTGTTAATATTACTCTACATACATCTTTTGCAAAGTCATACCATGAAATATCATCAACAGTTGTATGAGCTAATAAATTAATTATAATCATTAACATTAAAATATATACTGATAAAAAGATGTAAGTCAATACTCATAAAAAATATCACTATTAATATTGTTATAGTTTGTCTTAAGATATCTAAAAGATATGTAATTTGAATCAAATTTTGATAGTAAAATTTACTTCCTATTATAAGCATAATTATAAGTAAATTAATTAAATATCTTATATTATTATTTACTTTTTCTTTTTAAATCATTATGGACTAATTGTAAACAAGATTCAGGAGATAAGTAAGTTATGTCATCTTCAGTTTTTAAGATGTTTGTTACTAATCGGCTATAGGTAATTTAATTATTGATATTTTTTTAATACTATTTACTTTTCATTAAATTTCTTCTTCTTTTCGTTTATGAATATATTCGCATTAAAAGCTATAAAATGATTATGAGTAAATATCATTAAAATTATGTATATTATTAATATATATAATTAAGTTGATTTATTGTACAATACTTATTATACAAATTAATCTCTTTGAGTGAAAAAATAAGAGCTATTAGATTCACTATGCAATATATAATATGCACGAATCTCGAATAAGCTTTGATTGCTCTTCTATCTCTGAATAATTTAAAATCATTCACATAAATTAATGAAGTCAACGTTATCTCTATTGTGAAATTTAACGATATCAATGAATAAAAATATTATACCTAAAAAATTATAGAAAATTAGAATAGCTAAAGAGTAGATTATTCCTGTTTTATAGCTTTTTACGAAATAAAAGCAAGACAAAAATGTATCAATAAATATTTCAAACTGATGTATTATAATCCTTAAAACAACAACATGTAAGGGGAAATCATATATATCACCTTGATTAAGTTGATTGATATATTTGAAGAAATAATACAAGTAAAACATAATTGATACAATAAACAGAAAAAATGAACCCAATAGAATAACTCCTTCAATTGTGTTTTCATAGGAGTAAAAATTATAACTATGTTATTTATATTAATTTATACTTACGTATATAGCTTTTTTACAAGTCTTTTGAAATAAATTAAGCTATTTTTAAGAATAGCCATTGTATTACATCCACATTTAGTCTTAATTGTATAATGAAATAGTTTAATCATACTTCGATATATGGTAATAAGAACAAAAAATATAAAGATAATTAAAAACTTAAGCAATGTGATAAACAATATAATGACTATAAATGCTAGGATTACATAATTAATTGTTATGATTATCTCAATATCTTTTTCCTGAAATGTAAATGAAGATAAATCAATAAACATATCAAGTTCTTGTATTATATAAGCATATGTATTGAAGAAATTTGTTTCAAATCTATCATCACCCATATTAATTATGTTAATTATTATACAGTTTTAATTATTTAATATTATTATTTTATTAGTTAATCATTTATTGTAATAGGAATTACTTATATTATAATGATAATGTTATTTAAGTGATGATGTTATTTATTTAATATCTTATTAATTATTTTATTAAAATTTATATGCTTTTCATAACTTCGTGATTTTTAGATATTAATCTATTAAAATAAAATACTTATTAAATATATCTAAATATATATTGCAAACTCAATATATTTATATTTTAAATATTATACTATTATCAATGATTAAAACTTAAGAATATTTTCTAACTTAATTAAGATAATTATAATCCCATAATGGATATAACACTATTTACACTAACTACAGAGTAAAATAGCTTATTTAATTAACACATCTTATATAATGATATTATATTATTCTATACTAACTAATTCCTTTCTCCACGTATTCTTCTAGCCAATTGTATATCTTTTGGCATAATAGTAACACGTTTTGCGTGTATAGCACATAAATTAGTATCTTCAAACAAACCTACTAAATAAGCCTCCGAGGCTTCTTGTAACGCCATTATTGCCTGACTTTGAAATCTTAAATCTGATTTATATTCTGTAGCGACTTCTCGAACTAATCTTTGAAAAGGAAGCTTCCTTATTAGTAATTCTGTCTAAACAATTAAAATTATTTTTTTACTGATTTTTGAAATTTTCTTATTTCTCTTAGGGCAATTGTACCTGGTTTAAATCTGTGAGGTTTTTTAATTCCACCTGTTCCCGGTGCTGATTTTCTTGCTGCTTTACTTCCGAGAGTTGGGCCTTTTCTAGGGGCCTTGCCAGATATTTGAGCATTTTTTCTTGCTGTTTGTTTTGTTCTAGCCATTTATTATAACAAGTTATAAGATTAAAAGAAGTAGTTACTACTATTCTAAATATTAGAGTTAATTGAGCCAAAAATTAAAGTAATATATAATAATGGAATTATTTTCATGTATAGTGGAAGGAAAATCTCTCAAATTAATTATTAATTTATTTCTTTATGAAATGATGTTATTATCCGCTATAATTAAATTGTATATTTAATTAAATAACTATTTTAATGAAATAATGTTTATTTAAGTAATTCTCTAATCTCCTAAAAATTTAATATTTAAATACAATAATTAATTATTATTATAATACAAATGACAATCAAAATTTTTGTAATACTTGCAATTTTAGCAATGTCTTTAGCACACATGAAATGGAAGTCAAGCAACCCAAATTTATACACATTTAACGACTACGAACTCGAATTTAATAAAAAATATGCCGATGAACAAGAACATGAAATTAGAAAAATGATCTTCCATCAAAACCTTGAAAAAGTAAAAAGAATTAACAGCGATCCTAACTCTACTTGGAAAGCCGCAGTAAACCAATTTACTGATAGATTCGATTATGAACTTGAAAGAATGAAAGGTAAACATAGAGGACTTAACTTCCAAAATAAATCATCTAAATTCTATTCTCCTAACTTCAACTATAAAACTGACTTTTTAAAAAATCTACCAGATAGCGTAGACTGGAGAGAAAAAGGAGTTATTTCTGCTGTAAGAAATCAAGGACATTGTGGATCATGCTGGGCTTTTTCTACCATCGCTGTTTCTGAAGCACATGTCGCAATTGCAACTGGAAAATTACTTTCATTATCTGAACAACAATTAGTTGATTGCGTACCTAACCCAGAACACTGCGGAGGAACTGGTGGTTGTGAAGGATTAGTAGAACCAATTGCCTATGATTATTTAGCTGGAAGTGGTTATGTAACCAGAGATGATTATATTTACACTGCCAAAGACGGAACTTGCAGAGACGCTAGTATGAGCAAAGTTGCCACAATTGAAGGACATATTGACTTAAAAGAAAACGACCCACAAGAATTAATGAACGCCGTTGCAACTAAAGGACCTATTTCAATCTCAGTAGCTGCTTCTGATTTCCATTTCTATGATTCAGGTATTTACAATGGAGATTGCGGATATGTTACTAACCATGCTGTTGTCTTAGTCGGATACGGAGAAGATCAATCAGGAAAATATTGGATTGTAAGAAACTCATGGGGAGAAGACTGGGGTGAACAAGGTTATATCAGACTTCCCAGAGAACCAGATTTTTCAAATGTAGAATGTGGTTGGGATCTTAGCCCAAAAGACGGAGCTGCATGTGATGGAGGTCCAGACAAAGTATGGGTTTGCGGAAAGTGCGGAATGTACTCAGGTTCAAGCTATCCATTTGGAGCCAAATTATCATAAGAAAAATTAAATAGTTTTTATATATGAAATTAAATAAATATATTTATGAAGAAATATGCTTAATCTTTAATGTATAACTATTGTTTTATTATAGCTTTGCTTTATTGTTTTCATAATAATTCTTATATAGTATATATCCTTTTATTAAATTAAAACTTTAAAGTAAAATTGTAAAATAATTATATTTATTATTTAAAATAATAATATTAATTAATTATATCAAAAATAAAAATCACAATAAGTCAAGCCAAGTCTTGGTTGAAGTCAACCACAAATAAAGCTTTAATTTATATCAAAGCTTATGAAGTTTAGTGATTAGTCTCTTTAACTCAAAGTAAGGACACTTCTAAAATATCTTTTATCCTGACTTTATATCGTAGTAAACAACTTAATTTAAAACAGTTTATTTTTATTATTGCATATCATTCATATAAACAACAACCTTATTAACTATATTAAATATTATACTATATTATACTATATTATACTTCTCATATATCAACAATAGAATATTAAAAATAAGAAATTAGTTATTAAATTTATTAAAACTAAGATAATTAGCTATTTAATGAATTCTTTACTTTCATAATTTAATTAATGTCTTCTTCTTCTACCGTGGACAACGCATTTTCCATTAGACCAGGTATGTGGTTTGTCATCTTGAGAACATTGGATTGCTGCACATTCTTTTTTATCTTTAGTCATAACACATTTAGTCATTGATAGATTTTTAGTGTGGATGAAACATCCGTGTTTTTTATCTCCTTTTGCATTTTTAGCAAAAGTTGCGCAAGATTTTTCATCAGCGTGGGCTCTTCTAGCTTTTGATGATCTTCTTCTAGATTCAGCAAAGTTTAATACAACACAGAATACTGCAATAAAAAATAAAATTTGGGAGAACTTCATTAACTTAAATTTATTATAAAATTTAGTTCTTATTGTTTAAATAGTAAAATTTACTACTGTTATATTAATTTAAATTAATGAAGTATTAATTTAATTAATTTAATTAATTTAATTAAGATTAATACAAGTAGTTAATTTAACATTCACTAATAAATTTATATAACTTAGTAACTTATTTATTATTTTTATTATTGCTTTTATAATTAAATAAGAAATGAATTCATTTGAAGTTCTTGAAAAATTAGGGGAAGGGGCTTATAGTATTGTTCATAAGGCAAAAAGATTAGTTGATGGTGAATTGTATGCTTTGAAAAAAGTTAAATTACTAAATTTATCAGATAAAGAAAAACAAAATGCTTTAAACGAAGTTAGAATATTAGCTTCACTAAACAGTCAATTTGTAATATCATATAAAGAAGCCTTTTTTGATGAAAATGAAAATTGTTTAGGGTATGTTTTTATATTTTCAATATAATTACTTGTAATTCAATGACTATTCTTATTAGTTTTTAAATTTAATTCTATCTTTTAACTTAGAATTGTTATG
>Ga0100378_1003285_pt1 | contig 15554 bp, 15 predicted proteins | sample CryGeymeta201502_FD_81535 | JGI IMG/M metagenome (GOLD analysis project Ga0100378, IMG submission 81535) | Groundwater microbial communities from Crystal Geyser aquifers in Utah, USA - Crystal Geyser metaG 2015-02 | ecosystem: Environmental > Aquatic > Deep subsurface > Groundwater | place: USA...
CTCCCAACGTTCTCGAGGTCCGCGGCGAAGTGCTTATGCCCAAGTCTGTATTTCTTGATCTCAATGAAAGCGGAAGCGCCGGCCGAATCTTCGCAAACCCGCGAAATGCAGCTGCAGGATCCTTGCGCCAAAAAGATGCGACAAAGACCGCCAAACGCGGACTTGTATTCCTGCCACACGGAATCGCCGAATCTGACGAAGATCTCCCTTCCACATGGTATGAACGGACAAGGCTTCTTGCAGAATGGGGGTTCGGTGCTGGTGTGGAAACTAGCGGTCCCACTATTACGCTGAGCGATGGCAAAGCCTCGATGCTCGAAAATATCTACAGCACAATCGAAAAACAAAGGGCCCAATTGCCTTTCGATATTGATGGCGTGGTCGTTAAGATCAACGCTGTCAATGTTCAGGAGCGTCTTGGAAGCGTATCCAAGTCACCACGATGGGCGATTGCCCACAAGTTTCCGGCAGAACGCGCTGAAACCACACTTGAAGATATTGACGTGCAGGTGGGAAGAACCGGGCGCATGACGCCTGTTGCAAGGCTTACTCCTGTCAATGTCGGCGGCGTTGTCGTATCCAATGCAACGCTGCACAATCAGGATCACATCGATAAGCTGGGACTGCGGATTGGCGATCGCGTCATCATTCAAAGAGCCGGTGATGTCATTCCGCAGATTGTTGAAAGGGTTTCTGACGTTTCGGAAGGAGCGGAAAAGTGGAATTTCCCCGAAAGCTGTCCTCAGTGTGGTTCGCCTGCTGTCAGGGAAAATGGCCAGGCGGATACTTATTGCACCGGATCATTTGAATGCAATGCACAGGTCGTAACCCGCCTGATCCATATCGCATCACGCGAAGCTCTCGATATTGACGGACTGGGCATCAAGAATATTGAAGAACTTTACGAAGTCGGATACCTCAAGGAGCCGGCCGACATTTTCAGGCTCGGCCAATATGAAAGAAACCTGTCAAACCGTGAAGGATGGGGAGGTGTCAGCACCAGAAAGCTGCTCGACTCAATCGACAAGGCACGTAAAACCACGGTCGACCGAGCACTTTACTCGCTGGGGATCAGACAATTCGGACGTTCGGCCACAAAGGCTATCGCCCGCGAATGGGGGTCGCTTGAATCGATCCTTGCACGTTTCGACAATCTGACAATCCTACGGATCGCTGTGCGCGGTCAGAAGCAAGCTCAAACCGGATCCTATGCTGAAGCGGATGCCAAGGCACTCAAGGCCGTGGCTGAATCTGTAGGAATTGCCGATATCGGACCTGTCGTGCTCGGGAACGCAATAGACTTCTTTTCCAACGAAGCCAATCGGAAGATGGCAGAAGAGTTCTTCGCAGAGCTTAATCTGCGAAACCTTGAAAAGCCCGATGTCATTGCATCGGAAGTCAACGGCAAGACAATCGTCTTCACAGGAAAGCTTGAAAAGATCAGCCGCGATGAAGCCAAGAGCCAGGCAACCGTTCTGGGTGCCAAGGTTTCCGGATCAATCTCGCCCAAGACAGACATTCTTGTCGCTGGCCCTGGCGCCGGATCAAAGCTCAAGAAGGCAAACGATCTTGGAATCAAGATCATCGACGAAGAAGCATGGCTTACCATCCTTTCAGCGGCCTTAAACGAAGGCAAAAAGATCAACTGATTCTTACCGAAAAATAGCAATAAAACAGGAAACAAGTAACATGAGCGATACCAAGAAGAACACCGAATATACCGGCGCAAACGTCAGGGTTCTGCGCGGTCTCGAGGCTGTGCGCAAGCGCCCCGGGATGTATATCGGCGACACCGAGGTCAAGGGTCTCCATCACTGTTTGTGGGAAATCGTCGATAACAGCGTCGATGAAGCCATGGCCGGTTTTGCCAATGAAATTCACGTCAAACTGTTCAAGGATGGTTCGGCCGAGGTTTCCGATAACGGACGCGGTATTCCGATCGATATCCACCCTGAAGAAGGCATTGCTACAGCCACTGTGGTTATGACCATTCTGCACGCAGGCGGTAAGTTCGAAAACGAAAACGAAGAATCTGCATATCGCACATCAGGCGGCTTGCATGGTGTTGGCGCTTCGGTTGTGAACGCGTTGTCCTCGCGTTTCACCATGACGATCGAACGCGACGGCGGCATGTATTATCAGGAATTCCGTGACGGAGGCGAGCCGGTCAAAGATCTGGCCAAGGTCGGATCCAGCAAGCGCACCGGAACAGCCATTCGATTCATGCCGGATTTCACGATCTTCAAGACCGACGATGAAAATGAAGCAATGGAATTCAGCCAGAAGGTCGTAAAGCAATCACTGGCTACACGCGCTTACCTCAATCCGGGGCTGAAGATCATCTTTGAAGATGAACGCGATGGTTTCACATGCGAATGGCTTGCCGAAAGCTTCGGAGAAATTCTCGATATTATCTCGGATAACCGTTCGACCCCGATCCTTCCGACCCAGGTGGCTTCGCAGAAAATCAATACTGACAAAGGACAGGTTGAAGTTGACATCGCTTTCCGCCTTCATGTTGAGCGCGCATCTGTTATCAGCTCCTATGCCAATAACATCCAGACGCCGCAGGGTGGATCGCATGACTCCGGTTTCCGCTCGGCACTGCTGCGAGCCTGCAACCGCTATGCCGACGAGAACAAGCTCACCAAGGAACCGTTCATTGCCGATGACGTGCGCGAAGGCCTCGTGGCTGCGGTTTCCGTCAAGGTAACGGAACCCAAGTTCTCGGGCCAGACCAAGGAAAAGCTCGCCAACCAGGAAGCCAGCGGACCGGTTCAGCAGGTTACCTACCAGATGTTGATGAAGTTCTTCGAGGAAAACCCGAAGGAAGCCAAGAATGTCATTCAGCGAATGGAACGTGCAGCCCGAGCCCGTGCAGCCGCTGAAAAGGCCCGCGATCAGGTTGAACGCAAAAACCCGCTCTCCGTCGGAACGCTGCCTGGCAAGCTGGCTGACTGCCAGTCTTCCAATCCCGAGGAATGCGAACTCTATCTGGTCGAAGGTGATTCAGCAGGTGGCTCTGCAAAACAGGGCCGTGAACGCTTCAATCAGGCTATCTTGCCGCTCAAGGGTAAGCCATCAAACGTCTTGAGGCTCAAGGATATGGCAAAGGCTCTCGAGTCTGAAGAAATCGATAACATCGTTCAAGCCATGGGCTGCGGCGCCGGACCGGCTTTCAATCCGGAAAAGCTGCGTTACCACAAACTCATCATCATGACTGATGCTGACGTGGACGGTTCGCACATCGTCACGCTGCTACTCACCCTGATTCACTCCTATATGCCGGATCTCATCAGGCTTGGACATATCTATGTGGCAATGCCTCCGCTCTACAAGGTCACAAAGGGCAAGAGCGCAGGTATTTGGCTCCAGAATGATGAAGCGCTCGAAGCATTCTTCGAAAAGAATGGCCGTCAAGGATATGATGTTCAACGATTCAAGGGTCTGGGAGAAATGAATCCGGATCAGCTGTGGGAAACCACAATGAATCCTGAAACGCGTTCACTGATGCAGCTTCACTATAGCAAGGAAGGTGACAGCTTCACTTTCGCTCCAACATCAAACAGCAGCGATGTCGACTTCGGAGACGAAGATTTCTTCAGCACGGAAGAAGCACCCGATGCAAATGATGACAAGGTGAGTGATTATGACAGGGAAAACGAAGCCGGCAATGCCGAGGCTGAAGCTGAAGAACCCGGAAAGCAGAAGGCTCAGCTTGCAGGAATGGACTTCGAGACGGATCAAGATGTCTTCAATGTGCTGATGGGCAAGGACGTTCCGCCACGCAAGGCATTCATCGAACAAAATGCGATCTACGCACGCATCGATCTGTAATTCAAAAAAACCATCATCACAATAATCTGGAACAAGAAAAAACATGACAAATATCATTCACACACCTGTGCGCGAAATCATGGCGCAGAACTTCCTCGATTACTCGATGTCAGTGATCACGGATCGTGCTCTTCCTGATGTTCGCGATGGATTGAAACCGGTCCATCGGCGCATCCTTTATGCCATGCATGAAGTCGGCAATACCCACACAAAGGCCTATCGCAAGGCAGCACGTGCAGTTGGTGACGTTATGGGTAAGTATCACCCACATGGTGATGCCAGCATCTATGATGCAGCCGTTCGCATGGCACAGCCTTTCTCGATGTCTCAAATGCTGATCGACGGTCAAGGTAACTTCGGGTCGATCGATGGCGATATGCCGGCATCAATGCGATATACCGAAGTGCGGCTCTCGAAGATCGCCAGCGAAATGTTCGTTGATATCGGCAAGGAAACCGTCGAGTTCCGCGATAACTACGACGGCCAGGAAAGCGAGCCGGTCGCCCTGCCATCAAGCTATCCCAACCTCCTTGTAAACGGGGTAACCGGCATTGCCGTGGGGATGGCGTCGTCAATCCCGCCGCACAGCATCACATCGGTAATCGATGCTACCATTATGCTGATGGATAATCCGGCATCTACCTTTGCAGATGTAGCCAGAGTTCTGGAAGCACCAGACTTCCCGACTGGAGGGATTGTCCATAGCCTTGAAGGATTCCATCAGGCTGTGGAAACTGGGAAGGGCCGGGTAAAAATCCGTTCCAAGTGGCATGCCGAAGATCGCGGACGCGGCGCTCAGGCCATCGTCATCGATGAAATTCCCTACCAGGTCAACAAGGCCAATCTCGTCATGAAGATTGCCGAACTTGTCCGGAACAAGGAAATCGAAGGCATCGTCGATCTTCGCGATGAATCCAACAAGAAAGGCATCCGGATCTGGATTGCACTTCGTTCAGGAGAAAGCCCTGAAGCGATCTTTGCCCAGATTGGTGCCAAGACAGATGCCGAAGTATCATTCAGCTACAACACGGTTGTTCTCGACAAGGGTCAACCGCGTCAGATCGGCCTGAAGGAAGCTATCGAAAAGTGGATCGAGTTTCGTCAGGAAGTCGTGCTCAATCGCTATATCTACGAACGCAAGCAAGCTCTTGCCCGTCTTCACATCCTGACTGCCTACATGAGAGCTCTGAACGATCTCGACAACGTGATTCGGGTCATCCGTAATGCCGAATCTCCAGCAACAGCAAAGGCTGAACTCGTCGAGCTTCTGTCTGTCGATGAGATCCAGGCACAAGCGGTTCTTGATCTGCGTTTGCAGAAGCTTACCGGAATGGAAATGAACAGCATCAAGGATGAACATGATGCTGTTGAAACCAAGGTCAAGGAACTGACGGCCATCATTGAAAGCAATGAAACCATTCGCGCGATCATCAAAGAGGAACTCGAAGAAGTTAAAAAGCGCTACGGTCACGAACGTCGCACGGAAATCGGATATGGCCTCAGCGATATCAGTCTTCCAGATCTGATTCCTCGAGAACAGGTTATCGTCTCGATGACCAAGAGCGGCTATATCAAGCGGATGCCAGTCAATGCCCTTCGCAGCCAAAACCGCGGCACCCGGGGCAAGACGGCCGTCAAGGTTGCTGACGAAGATCTGATCTCGTTCTTCCAGGAATGCCACAGCCACGACAACCTGTTGATCTTCACCAAGTCAGGAAAGGCTCACCGCTTGCCGGCCTATCAGATTCCAGAAGGCAATGTGACCGCCAAGGGACGTCATATCCGCAATGTGATCGATGGACTTGAAGAAGACATTCACGTCGTTCTTGCGTTGCCGGAAAGCGATCCGGAAACCAGCGTGCTGACGGTTTCCAAGGGCGCCCTGATCAAGAAGACAGCAATCGATGCCTACCAGCATGCCAACCGCAAGGGTGGTATTCAGGGTGTTGGCCTCGATGAAGGCGACGAGTTGATCAACGCCTTTGCCGTCAAGGATGCCGACGAGTTGATTCTGATCTCGGAGCAGGGACGTGCAGTGCGCTTCACCTGTGGCAGCATCAGAGCCAGCGGTCGCACATCCAAGGGTGTCACTGGAATGCGCTTCAAGAGTGAAGGCCACCTGGTCGGATCCGCGATCGTTCCCGAAGGCAAGAGCGAAGAAGTCCAGCTCATGTGCGTGAGCGAAAACGGAATCGGCAAGAAGAGCCGCATGGAACTCTTCCCGCCGCAGGCTCGCGGGGGTCTCGGACGAATTGCAGTCAAGACCAATGACAAGACCGGCAAGCTGGTTTCCGCATTGGCCGTGAACGATGATCAGGATGCCATCATCCTGAGCTCTGCCGGCGTCAGCAACCGCATTGCTGTAGCTGACATCAACGAAAAAAATCGTCACTCGGCCGGCATCATCCTGATGAAGCTCGATCCAGGCACAACGGTCGTAAATGTCACTACCACAGCTAGCCAGCCCGATCAGGAAGGCGAAGAAGCTTCAATCGAAGCTGCCATGGCTGAATAAAATCACGGGAGGGGGTCAAGGCTCCCTCCCGTCTACATCCCGAAGATATGAAGGAACGATGTTGCAGGTAAACAAGGGAAAAAAGCATGAGCAGCAGTTGTGATATCATATTGCCGGGAAATGTCAGAATCAGAGATGTTGCCAATGTCGTTGGCATTGCAGCAGGATTCAAACCATACAAGAAAAACATATCAAAGGATGGGTGGGCAACCTATGTCGATGGCGTGACGATTAAAACCGAGCACAGCCCGGGCCTTGCCAGCCTTAACTTTGACGGCAGGTTTGTATTATATCATTTCGAATCTTCAGATTATCCAGGGTGCCGATTGCTTAATCCATCTTCAACTTCATTTTGGTGCATGGTCGGTCATAGACTCGTGGATTTCTTCGGAGGTCAGGTCAAATATGATGACACTAAAGATGTCGATTTCGATTACCAGATAATGCCAAAACGAGATTCATTGAATTGCCCAACAAATAACGATGAATGGCATGCATTTCAGCAAAAGATGCTTGAAGTAAAGCCAATCACTATCGATGACTTAAAAAGCATCAAGGGCTCTGTCTACGACTGGGAATATGATCTTGCCCAAGGAAATTATACCTTCGATAGCGAAGGAAGAATGACAAAAAAGTCACCGCCTAAAAAGGAATCAAGAGCAGCCTAAAGGCGCGAGATCAATCACCGCCTCCACCGCCGCCATCACATGAAGCGCTCGATGAATCGGAGCAAGAGCTGGAGCTGCTGGAATAAGCGGAATATGAAATAGAGGAGCTATCGCTCGAACTGTCTCTGGTCGAAGCTGAATTCCGCCGTGATTCCGGCTTATCTTTGGACTTTTTCTTTCCCCACAATCCAAACATGGACGATTCCTTCAAAGGGCCTAAAACGCCATACAATCATAGCTTACGCAGAGGCAAATACAATGGAAATACTCAACGAAAAAACAATGCCAAACTTCACAATCGTGCAGTTTTCAAAACTTGGAAACAGAATGGATGCACCATTCCATATCCTGCGTGTCGCCAACGAACCCAGAAGCGAACAAATCGCTGCAAAAATGACCAAAGAAGAAGCCACGAAAAGAGCGCTCGATATGCTCGACAAGATGCCGAGCGAATTTCGTAAGGATCTGGCGCCGCTCGTTCGAAGTGGAAGCAAGCATGGGCCCTATCTGGCTGATTACGAACGAGCAGTGGAAGAATATCCCTTCCTTGCTCTGGCAGTTATCGAACAGAAGATCGAAGATATCACCAGGCATTACGAGGCTGAGGCTGCAAAAGCTCAGCAAATGACGGAATATTTCACCAAGCCAATCGACGAGGCATAGAATGTTCAAATCCAACACTGTCTACAGACTCAAGGATCCAGTCCGTTATAACGATGAATATGGCGAAGGCTATGATCGGGTCGAAACCTTTGGTGAATGTGACGGCATGTATATGACTGACTGCTGGGTCGTGAACCAATTGGGCGAAATTCATCCCGGATATTGCGAATGCCCTGTGCCCATCAGATTTGAAGATGTCGAGGAACAAAATGTTCAACAACCTGCCAATCAGGACAAGGAACGATCTTCAGAGATGTGGCGCTAATGAAGGGTTATGAAAAACCCGAGCCGACCACCCTTGGCGTAATGACCGAGCTGGTGAACAAGATAAACAGAAGAACCATGACATGGGAGAAAACAAAGCAAAATGTTACTGACCATCGCAAAATGGTCGAAAAGATATTTGGCATGCAAATCCTGACCTATGAAGAAACGTTGGCTTATCCCGATCTTCAAAAGGCCACACAAAAAGAGGGACGTGAAAACAGATATGCATTCGCCGCCAGAATCAGGAAAAAAGAAGAATATGACTATCTGATCTTTTCCCCCGGTGCTGTTCCCAAGGAAGCCAAGGTCTTTCGTAAGAACGCGATCTCCTACGTCGAGGAGATCATGATGGGAAAACATCGTCAGCAGTTTCTGAAACTCAAAAACAGAGTCAAGCTGCCAGATCACGTTCGGGCTTTTATAAATGCAACAGGTCTGGATGCAGACTCAATTGAAGCGCTGCTCACTTTGACCGGCCGTCTCGAGTTTCATCACAAAGGCACGAAATACAAATTGAGCACAACGCTAAAAAGATCTGAAACCACGGGTTACAAAGATAGCAATGAATTGAGTGCGCTAAGCACTTCTCCTGACCCAGACAAATGGCAGGTAGCTCAAATTCAACTAAGCCTAAGGGGAACGCCAAAGGTTCGAATCATCAAAAAGGGCGTCAGTATCGGGCAAGCAATCCCCGAAGCATTGAGAATGTCCCTGGCAGGAAAAGAGGTAGCAAGCGTCATCAATCTTCCAGGACTGGAAAGAATGATGATCAAAGCAGGTTCTACGTCAGGAAGCCATATTACTCATCTGATCTTGTGAAAAAGCACTTGCCAGATGAAATTATACTGGATAAATTGAATTCATGAAAAACTCTCACCTCTTTAGCACCAAGCGAATGCCCCGCCCGGCCTGAGGCGCGATTGGCATTTGCTTAGCGCACCTGGTCGGAACGATTGCGGTGTAGCTCAGTGGTAGAGCAGGGGAATCATAATGCCACACATTTATCCCCATTCACACATGTATATTTGGCGTTTTTTTCCGTGGGTTCACTAAATGTTTTTCAAGGGCCAAATAGTTATTCAGAAGTCTGTCAAAGGCAAGGTTGTAAACCTTTCTAAAGGCATATCTTCTACCATTGATTTCATGCTGCGAGATCAGAAGAGATTGTGGAATTGGTTCCACAATCTCAATGTCGAAAATTTTACACAAATAGGCAAATTCATATTCTACAATGAATCGGCTGCATTATTAACCCAACAACGCCGTTCTGGTATTTTTGCAGACGGCAGTATTGTTGCGCAGCAACAATGTCTTCGGAGCTATGAAAAAGCACTGAAGGACAGCTTCCCTAGTGCGAAAGTTCGCCGTGGCTTTCCAAAACCAAAGAAGCGAGCAACAGATTGTTCGCTCCGTTTTCCATCGGCAAATGCAGGAACAGTCCGCGCGGGAGATAATATCACGCATGTTAAGCTGCCAAAAATTGGATTGATCAGAGTCAGAAATCTTCAAGTTCCCGTCGGAGGGGAAATCAACAATTTCTGTCTGAAGAAAGAGGCAGACGGCTACTGGCTGAGTGTTCAATTTGAAATTACTATTGACCAACCGATCAATAATAATTCTTCAGTTATAGGTATTGACGCTGGTCTCTCCGTGATGACTAGCTTTTCTGACGGCGAACAGATTCAAGCTTTGAAACCGCTTAAAAAGTCACTGAAAAAGCTTAGGACTCAGCAAAGATCTTTTTCTCGGAAGAAGAAAGGATCAGTGAACAGGCGCCGGCAAGCCAAGAAAGTCGCCCGAGTTCATGCCAAGGTGCGCCATTCCAGGCGGAATGCACAGCATCAGTTGAGTCGCCGCCTTGTCAACGATTACGGCTTGATAGCCATTGAGACACTCAGCCTTTCAGGCTTAAAGCGTCTCAGGCACCAAGGTTTCGCTTGGTCAGACATTGGCCTGGGTGAGCTATACCGTCAGATTCGTTACAAGGCAAAATGGGACAGCGTAGAAATCTACGAGCATCCAAGATTTTCTAGAAGCACTGGCTGTTGTCCGGACTGCGGTCATATTGGTGAAAGAATTCCCTTAGGAATCAGCAGCTGGACCTGCAAGCAATGCGGCGCCCAGCACGACAGAGATATTGCGGCCGCAAAATGGCTGGAATTGTGTGCGATTCAAAATCGCACAAGGGTAGGGGCGGCGTGCCCCAAACCGGTGAAGGTATCAAAACCTCAGTCACCTAAGCGAGGCTGTTTGGGTTCAGCTCCCCAGACAATTGCCGACATGCGATCGGAGCCTTCGGGACTCCCGGTTCACGACGGGCCACCTGCGAATATACCGTCTGATGTAATGTGCCACGCACATGCGTCTATGGAAAAACGCCTAATCCCAAGGTCGAGAGTTCGAGTCTCTCCACCGCAACCAACCTACTGAAAAGTTATATCAGGCCTCGGCTATGCCGGGGTAGCTCAGTGGTAGAGCGCTGGCTTGAAAACCCAGAGGCGCAGGTTCGACTCCCGTTCCCGGCACCAAATTCAACAAAGGTGAAAAAGATGGCCCAAGATAACAAGACCAAGCCGGCAATCATTACAGCCGAACCCGTGCACGGATCACATGCACGCAAACCTTATGCAGACTCGGAATATATCAGCGTTCCAATCGATCTGCTGATCGAAATCCAGGACAAGGGCGATGTCCACAGTAATGCTCTGGCAACCAAGGCAATACAGATCGGGCGCCGTCTCAAGGAAGAACGGAATGCAGAATCATGACGATATCCGAGGCAGAAACCACGGCACTCAGAAGAGCCAATGACAGCATCCTGATTTCAAAGATTCCAGGTCGCAACGAAAAGGGTGTCTTTGGGGATATTGAACCGGGTTTGACTGTCTATCGCAAACTTGAAAGTCGAGGACTCGTCTTTCTCACCGAAGAAGATAGCATCGAACTGGAAAATGGCGAAAAGTTCGAATTCACACCAACATATGAAATCACAGACGAAGGACGCAAGCTTCTCAAGGAGTAAGTGTCCTTCAAGTAAAAGGACACTTACCATGAAGATCGAAATACATGCAGGTGAAGGCGGACAGGACGCCTCTATTTTTGCCGCTGAGCTCGCAGATATATATTCAAGACAACTGACTGCCGGAGGCTGACTGCACCGCGTAGACGGAAGTTCTGCGCCAATTGTCATTACCTGTGACAAGCTTCCCGATGATTTCATCAACGAAAGCGGCATGCACCGGATCCAGCGTGTGCCACCAACCGAAAGACGCGGCCGTGTGCATACAAGCACCGTATCGGTCGCAATCGTTGACAGCCGTTCAAGTCAATTCAGCGAACTCACCGAAAAAGATGTCTCAAGAAGATGGCACTCGGGAACAGGCGCCGGCGGACAACATCGTAACAAAACGCAAAATTGTCTTGAGCTTACCCATATCGCTACCGGCATATCGGTAAGCGCCAATGGCAGATCACGCAAAGATAATGAAAGACGTGCCTTTGAGCTTCTAACAAAAGAAATCGCTTCCTTTTATCAGAGGGAAGCCGACTCAATTGTTTGCGAAGAAAGACGCGCACAGGCAGGAAGCAGGTCCCGATCAGGAGAACGGATACGCACCTGGAAGTTCCAGACAGGACAGGTGACTGACCATAAAAGCGGCAAAACATGCCGGATACCCGACATATTGAAAAATGGGGTAAGTTCCCTTTGGGGAAGGAAAAAATAATGATAAAACTGATGAAAATCGGACTGATATCTGCAGCCTTTATCGTCGCAGCCATATCAATTGAATTCATTATTGAAGGATACCTGATTGCAATCGCAGGCTTGGTTCTGGCCGGATTGGCAATTGCGGGTTCCGTCTCGCAATATCGCAAAGAATACGATGAAAAGGAAGAATCATGAGCAGCAGGCTGGCCTTTGTCATGGAATCCATAACCCCCGGGACAAAAATACTTTTGAAAGGATCACCTTTCAACGGACCCGAATATGTTGTTGGGGTCGTAGCCGACAATCAGGACAGCGATGAAACCATCAATCTTGACGTCAGCAGTCTCAAGCAAACAGTCACGATCAAGCGGAACTATCTGAGTGGACAAGGTTGGAAGGTCGTCTGGAACGAGGCTATCCCGGATATTGACGAAGACCGAATCATCGCAATCTACAAGTTGCTCGAGCTCAGCAGATATACCAATCATTCATTCCTTTTGCAGATCATTCAGGACAGACCAGAATCAGCAACTGCAAGACTTCTGACTGGCAGTGAAGAGGATGAAGAAACGGTCGCCATCATCTCTCGGGAAATTCTCCCTGCAGAAGCCATCACCGATGATATTATCATCATCAGACCAAAGCGGACAAATGGCAGCGACGAAGATTATATCATCACCGAAGCCGACATTGCCCTTACCGGCATGAGCATTCAAATGGTCGACGATGTTCTGTCTGCAAAATTTGGAACATTCAAAAGCTCAATCTGGCCGATTGGTGACAAGGACGGTTTTGAGCTCGAAATAGGCCATTGCATGGCAAAAAACGATAAAGACAAAGTCATCGTTCTTGTTTGCGATACCGGTAATGCCGAAAAATCAGATGTAGCTTTCCAGGTTCTCGATCGGCAAGGATCAAAGCTTTATTGGAATGATAGCATTGAAGATGAAATGCATGGCACAGGCCTCGAACAGGGGATCTGGATCGGCAGCGAAATCAACTGGTATGATGCCGGAGAAGATGGGGCCGAATGGGAAGCCTCGTGGAAGAAAGCAACCATCGATGATTTGATCGAAGCCGGCATTTCCTATGATGAAATGGCAGAATGGTATGCGGAATACCGCGGTGTAAAGCCAAGCCGCAGCGAAATCCTTGCTCTGATCGACGATCACACAATCTATCCCGACGTAACCACTGACGAATCAGGAAGCGAAGAGACAGTTGCTGCAATCGCCAAAGACTGGATTGAAGCCATTGCCGCAACATTCAATGAATATCAGAAACCAGAGTTTATAACCTCTCCCCTCCAGAATGGCGGACAGGCAATGGCTCTGTTCAAATACGGACGTATCGCTGCAACAGCGCTGATTGTCAGAGATCCAGCCAACAATTCGGTTTTGACGCGGTGGATAGAAAGCGATCTTAAAATGGAAATCACCAGCAAAAAGATCACCCAATGGCTGAAGAACTAGAAACAGACGCTTACACAATACACGGCCTGAGATCTGTGCTCATAAACAAGTTTCGCGAGGATCCGCAAACTCCAGAGGAGAACTCTTTCTCGGAACGCCTTTCAAGCCTGATAACCGAAAAAACCAATGGTGCGATCATTCTTAAAAAGGATGATTTCATCATCCGCATGGCGCCAAAAACAGGGTTCAGCGTAGAGGTTCTGTGCAAACCCAATGTTCTGCCGGCTCCCTTTCATAAGGGCATGGAAATCTGCGGCGTCATTGTCCAACATCAGAAGCTTACCGACGATCTGATATGGGACCAGTTCGGTAGAAAAGTCGTAATACTCATCGAACAGCGATCGACCATCTGCGACACCATGAGAGAAGCGACAGACAGGGTCGAAAAAATCTGCAATGAAAATGGCATGAAAATGAAGGGCTATGTGCCTACTGACTTTTCATACTGGATCGGAAAAGGAAATCTCGGGATTAGATATGAAATCGAGATGATCGATAGAAACCTTGAAGAGGTGGGGGCAATATTCTTCATTGGAACAGGAATGAGGCAAGGCTTTTCACCGCTTTTGCGAGAAGCAGCAAAGCAAAGCGAAAGGCTTGCCCGCAAAACAGATGGATTCATCGCGGATAGCGTAATGATGAATGCCATAAAGAAGATGCCTGAATATCAGATCAAGAAACTGAATGGCTTTCTCAAGAAGAATCAGAACCTGCGATATTCCGATCAATATGGCAATGAAACGGCCAAGAGAGCCAAGGATTCAGGCATAACTATTCCCAAGGAAATCGAAACGATAAATACCAATAATGGCCTTATCAGTGGCAGGGTAAGGCTATCGGAAGGCATTTCTTTCAATAGGAAGGTCTTGCTGATCAACCAGCTGATGCCAGAAACCCTGATGACATCAATGATCGGGAAAACGCTCAGATCCGTCGTGGATCATCCGTGGCTGCCCGAGGCAAAAATCGTCAAGGTCAAAACGGTCAACAAAAACAAAACTGCGATCACGATCGAGCCCGAACTGGTTTTCTTCCCCAGTGGCTTGAAGGTGAAGGAAAAGGCATAATGGAAAGATCCGTAGACAAAGTGACTAAAAAGATGCTCGTCAGCCTTTCCCAGGACATCGTAAAATATATAGATCACCATAGTTTCTGCAGACTAGAAAAGCATGATCCTTCAGATCCCTTCTCAAGCACGACCGTAGATTTAAGAAGAGGGGGACATGTCAAAGGGATTCTAACTTTTGCTGGGAACAGCATAAGGTATGAAAAAAACCAGACATGGTTCGATGAAGAAGGAGAGATTGTCCCCTCGCAAGGAAGGGGCAAAAGAGAGTGGAGCGCTCTTCAAGCAAAAGAAGTTGTAGAGCAAATTGCACGCCATGGAAAAAAAGTTTCATTTCATCCCGAATGGATCAAGGCACATCCCAAGGAACCTGGAGAAATATGCCTGACACTGCCTCACTGCTACAGCGGCAATCTAGGCATTATCTCTACCCATTATATCTCCATCAACGCAATGATGCTCAAGGCTTCGGGCAAAATAGAAACACGATATTTCAGAACAGATAGTGTTGGCAGGAAAGACATTGGCCAGAAAATCGTAGACTATCTCGATGCCATCTCAAACGCGATGCCATCCAGCCCGGAAGAAGCCATAAACCAGGCTGAAAAAAGAGCGCTTCAAGACATAAAACAGGATTATGCCGAATACGGAATAGAACCCAGAATTGAAAGCCTGAAAGCCGAAATCTCTCATGAAGGCATTGCTGTTAATGTCCGAATCGAGATGATCGATGGAGCATATGTATCTTATAGCACTCTTCAAAGCGGCAGAATCCTTGGCATGGATGCCAAAGATCCCATGAAGATCAATTGGTATACAAACAAGCAGAAACGGCACAAGGAAATCAAGGCCGAATCAATGCGTCGTGCCATGAAAGAAAAAAACAACGGCCTTGTTCAGACTGCTTTTGCCAAGCAAATCAAGAATATTGCCGGTATGGAAAATCAACCGCTGAGTTCCGATTACAACGCACAAATGAAAAAGAAACGATTCTTTCTGGAAAGCCAGTTCAATGGGAAAGGAAAGGTCGAGGGATACCTGTTTATAAATAACGGAAGAATTGAAGCCGAATTTAAAGTTGGCAAAAACATAGTTGTCAAAACAGGCAAGGTTACGATCAAAGAACAAAGACCACTGCCTGAATCAATAATTACCACACTCAAGGGAAGACAGCTCAATACAATCATCGATCACCCAATAATTCCCGACGGCGTAAAAATCACAAGCCTCAAGCTGGAAGGCACTACGCTGACAGTAAGAATCAGGACTGACAGTGTCCCTGTAGATATATAACAAGGAGCGGAAAAAATGGGCTCAATCAACGAAAACCAATGGATTGAAGAATACAAGCCAAAGC
>Ga0100378_1003290_pt1 | contig 15535 bp, 17 predicted proteins | sample CryGeymeta201502_FD_81535 | JGI IMG/M metagenome (GOLD analysis project Ga0100378, IMG submission 81535) | Groundwater microbial communities from Crystal Geyser aquifers in Utah, USA - Crystal Geyser metaG 2015-02 | ecosystem: Environmental > Aquatic > Deep subsurface > Groundwater | place: USA...
AAGCTACCTGACTGCGCATGTTTGATTGTCTCAGAAAAATAGTGGCAGGCCCCAAAAATCGTATGGTGACATAATAATATGACCTCGATCTAACCTACATTACTTCCAGAATTATTGCCATGGCATTTCCAGCTTAAGGATGCTAGCAACTATACCGCAATAGAATAGTTGATGTGTCCAACTTTCTCAACGAAAAACATGCCAATAACTATTACATAATAAACGTCAGTGGACGGACATACGATAATGAGCCATTTGGAGGCAGAGTGAAGAAATACGATTGGCTAGATCACATGGCTCCTACTCTGTAGACATTGTTCTAAATTGCTGCCTACAGTGCAGCTAAATTAAGAGGTAAGCTATATTCTGATATCAGAAAATATGATTAACGTGATTGTGGTGCATTGCAACCATGGCAAAGGACGTACCGGTACCGCCATCATGTGCACTCTCCTCTTCATGTAAGAAACCTACCCTACAATCGAGGCAGTCCAGCAATTCTACAATTTAAAACGATTTAGCAAGAAAAGCTACAGCATAAGTCAACCTTGCCAACTTCGTTACTTATCTTTCTTCAAGAGAATTATGGACAAACCGTCAGAATATCATTTGAGGGTGTTTAGACTGACTAACATAAAAAGTTAAAATTTGACGAATAAACACTATCTGAGGATTTACAAACACCGGACTCAAACTCTTGTCTACAATCATGTCAGAGTTATTAGTTTTGGTGATAAAAATGTTGAAGGGCCGTTGCTGGGAGATGTTTTTATTGAGCTTATGGAAGAAGGTGTGCTGGGAGATAAAAGATTAGCAAGAATCAATTATCATCTAAGTTTTCTGGAGGAAAAAGAAGGACTATTTGTGGCATAATTTGATGGAGCTGACCTGGCCAACAGTCCCTGTGTGAGCTAAAGCTACAAACTAACACTTGAGTTTTCTATTTTTTGCGATTGCCATTTCAATCCGATTCACAATTGTCCCTGTTCCTCTCAGCGTATACTAGAAGAACCTCGTTGGTCCAATATCCACACAATCATCCGAAACCGTTGGACTAAGACGTCTAACTTTGTTAAGACTAGCTCAAGCATGTAGTCAGAGGGTGGACTTAACTCTATATGATTTTGTGTTAATTGATATAATTTTGAATCAGAGATGAAGCAGTTACTAGGAATGGCCCGTGAGAAGAAAGATAAAGAACCACCTAAACCAATAGGGCTAGGAAAAGGCCTCAACTTGAATAAGTTCCAACAACAGCAGTATCAACCTTAATTGTCTGAAGATGAAGAAGTATACGAAGTGACATAAGAGGAGCTAATTGGTTATGCTTAATTTTTGGGGATCAGATTGCCAGAAGAGGAAGATCTGATGTGGATTGCTGAGTAGGGAATTACAGCTGAGCTACCGGATGGCTGGGGAACCGAGGAATCTCCATAAGATGGAGAAATTGTCTATGTCGATCTGAAGACAGGTGAAAGAACCTTCGTACATCCTTGTGATTAATACTATAAGCAGTTGGTGATACAGTAAAGGCGAAAAAGAGGTAACAAGGGTGGTTTGCAAAAATCTCAAGGAGGACAGTTATCTTATGGGAAATCCATGGCCATGCAGCAACAAGTGCTTCAATCTGCTCAACCAAAACCCATAGTTGTTGATCCTTTGGTCAAGATGCAGCAGTAAAAATAGCAAAAAAAACTCGAGGATCAGAAGAAAAAATAATTCGATGATAAGAAGAAATCATTGAAGGAACGGCATGAAGCGAAAAAAGATGAGATGATGAGAGAGCTAAGATAAAAATAAGATAGGGTCAATAAAAAATACCGAGATGAGCTAACCTCCTAGAAAGAAAAACAGATGAGAAAAATGTCGGAAAAAGAGAGAGATGCAGAATAAGCCATGGCCCGAGAGCTGAAAAATCATGAGAATTAAATGAAGATAAAATTAGAAAGACAACAGGAATAAAAAAGAAGAAGAGAGAAAGATATAATTGACAACAAAATTAAATCGCGAAAAGAAGAAATCAAAAAAGAACTGGAGGTGCAACTGAAGAAAAACAAGAAGGAAGTTGATGATTAATACAAAGAAAAAATCAGACAGTTCTAAGTGAAATAGCAGAAGTTGGTCTCTGAGGCAGTAGATCTGGACAACATGCTGGAGCAAGAAATAAAAAAAATGAAAAACTAAATCATTAGAAAAAAGATGAAGGAGCACTCCGAAAGACTCAAGAAAGAGACAGACAAGCAAAAAGAGCTTTACCAGCAAGCTTTAAGTCAATTGCAAATGATTCACGATCAAAAGATTGCCGATATTCAGAAAAAATAACCAAAAAACAAGATAAAAATGGACTAACTCATATCAGAATGTGAACGATAATAAAAGGAAGAGCTGTCAGCTTTCAAGTACGAACTGGAGTACCTGAAGAAGGCAAAATAATACGAGAAAGAATAAAAATTAGAATAGCTCAAGGCAGAATTGCAGTAAAAACATAGAAGAGCACTTGCAGAACTGAACAATGAGTACAACAGTTTGTATGAAAAATACAAAAACGTCAAAAATCAATAGTACGAGAGCTATATCTGGTAAGCAGAGAAAAAGTCAAAAGAGTAGTACCTTCGTTCCCTCAAGACTCTTGAGAAAAAATATCAATCCTAAGAGGAAATTGTGGTCCTTCAAAATAGCGAGGAATCTCATAACAATCTTGAGCATCAATCGATAGCAAAATTGGACACTCTACTGGAAAATGCGACATGGGAATAGACTGAGGCTAGACGTGAATTGGAGGCAATTCGCTTGGAAATCGACAACCTAAAGAGCCAGAACTCAGCAATTGGCGGCAAGTTAAACGAGAATCAGATGAAGTTGTACCAACTCATTCAGGATAAGATCAAAAATCGTTGATTTTCTCTTTGAACTTTTCAGAGATATGATATACTTTTAAGCATGTGAATAGGTGAGTATAAAAATGTCAGAATACGAATGCCATATTCATATTTGAATTCAATTCGCAATTATGGCTGACTCTCGCACATTCCTCACCATGGCCAACGCAAAATTCAAAGTCAGAGCTGCACCCGTCCCGCCCAAGATAGATAGATCTGATACTCATAAAAGCAGAAATATTCGGAAAAAGACAGTCAGATGCAGCGATCGATGCAAGCGACATATATTCTCGATGGTTCGGATACCCTCAGCAGGACAGCATAAGAGTCTCCAAGGCGCTAAGTACGACACTGAGCATAGATTTTGTGAATCCTACAATGAGTAACAGAGTTGATATTCTAGATTCATAGGTCTGAATGAAGGAGGGATCCCTCAATTCAATCTAGACTGCAAAATTGACACTCCGTCCTTCGTCGCAAAGTCGTAGGTATCTTTCTGTCTATCCTAAGAAAGATAACAACTATTAGCCGGGTAGTAAATTATGCCGAGAACGTTTTCAATAAAATTTAGCAAAGGCCACCAATTCAACTTTAGAGGAGAGTCGGCCTTTGATTTTTGGCAAGGGGGTCCAGCCATTCAAATAGATAAAAGATTAGAATCTGGGACAGATCATCAAATAATTTATGGGTATCTTGAGGAAAAAAGATAAAGCCGAGGGAAACAAAATGTGATGCACTTTTTAAATAGCTGTATTCAAAATTAACTTAAAGCCAATAAAAATATACTCTGAAAGATCATTGCAGTGATTTGGTCAGCCGGCCCTCCTGCCACACTCCATGGATCACCTGTCCTCTCGTGTGGAAATATCCCTCACCATGAGGGACATCATTCTAAAACATGCCATTGAAATACTATCCATTGGAGAAGATCAGCTTACCGTGACCTTCTTTGATGTCATGAGCTAGATCGCCTGAGTATAAATATAATTACCGTCATAGATCTTCCAGAAACATTCGTAATTCTAGAAGGTTTCATAATCGAATGGTTCTTCCAACTCTGAGGAGCTGTCATTGAAGACCCTACCTCGGCCATGAAACTCGTCTTTGTACCATTGACCTTCATATGCTAAACTGCCGTTATCATAGTACAGTCTTCCAAAACCATTCATTGCATTATTTTTCCACTGGCCAACGTAATACCCTCCATCTTTGTAGTAAAATGTTCCCTCACCATTTCGCTGATCATTGTAGACAAATCCACAGTATTTGCCACCATTAGGGTATTCTTCTTCTCGATATTAGCCAAGCTGCTATTTTTAGGTCTATGATTCGCTTTACTAAGGAATGGTCCGATTGAATCTAGCTCTGTTAACTGGATTGTATGATCTACTGGGTGTTGCAGGGAGAGGTGAGTGCTAGCTGGCATAATTTGAGTTATGTTCGCTTTCTACTTTAGCTGAAGCTTGTGGAGTTCGGCTGATATGTTCATTATTGGCATCATCTTGAGCGTGATGGTGGTACTCGATGATTTAGCTGACTTCAAGGGGTGCACATTATCCGTCTTCATTTGACAGTTCAATTTTTATTTCTTCATTATTATTTTTATCTGTTTGTTCTGTTGAGAAATTTTTCATGGTATTTTTGATAGCACAACTAATGTTTCTCTCCAGGCTTTATATTTTTTCATCAATAATCTGAGAAAATCCTGGAGAGCTGTTGGAAAGATCATTTTGTTAATTTATATTCTTGATCTTTGGAGAGTCAGTTTAATTGTGCTAGGTTTATGATTGTTTTTAAAGAGCAGGAAGAGTTGACTCTGCAATAAATTCTGCCACCTTAGACTATTCGATCTATTTTTGCTCGGAATCTTCCTTGACAACAAACTGAATTTCATTTTTTTATTATTACTTTTCAGAGTTGTTTGGAAGGCCGAAGTCAGCTGCGTTGTTGGTGCTCACAACGACCTTCATCTCACTGATCTGCCTTTGAGTCAATTGATTTTATTACTCAACCTCCAGTTTCTTATTAGGTCTTTATGGAGAGGACTCTTATTTTTCTTCAATTTATTGGACCTTATCGTCTTATTCAGCCTCCTTCATACAATCATGTTTCTTTTCGCTGCTTAAATTCGTTTCTAGGATTATGGCTGCATCTTCAACATTTTATGGTTCATTCTTCTGAATTTCGCTTTGTTTTATTGAAGCTTAGCTCTGTCTTAGACTCTCAGTGTCATCTTTTTTGCTTTATTTTTTGAGGGTATCATGCATCTCCAAATATTTCTGGAAGTGTCCTTTCTCACTGTATTTCCTTTCTAATGAAAATTTCTTAGGAAGCGAGCTTTCTCTTTTGGACGTGTCCTCGTAAACAAAAGGCTTCTTTGGCTCGTATATTCTGGTTTGATTGTTTATCTTGTAGACATCATAGCTTGATCCAGAGTTCATGCTGTTCCAGAATGAAGAGCTTGTATATGGAACTGCAGTATTTCCATATGAAGGCATGAGATCTTTTGAGAAACGATTGGAAACAGCAGAAACTCCATATGACGCCAGAGACTCTTTGGAGCCATACTCCAACTTCTTTGTCACATAAGATATGTCAACTTTGTTTATTTCGGTTGTCTTTGCTGGTCCATATGGAGGCAAGTTGTATGATGGTTCTCGACGATATGAGTTCACCAAACTATCGAGAGTTGGAATAAATTTTCCAACTGATTGCGGTCTATTGTAGCTGAAGTTAGTCATATTTTGAGGCTGCTGAGGAGGTCGCTGCTAATTATGAGAAAGAGGAACATATTTGTCAGGCAGATAATTTTCATTATGACTGATATTTGTGGCAGGTTCAGGCTCAGGTCGATTGTTCATTCGGTATACTATCTGTGAAGTCTCAAAATTGCTGAAAGGAGCAGGCTGTACCAGGCCATCAATTTTATCGATTTTATTGACATCCTGTGTGGTAATAAAGTTATTGTTGCGTGCTGGTGGCGACTGCCTTCTCTTACTAGCTCCAAGTTAATGTATTCTTGGTGCCTTTTCGGTGGGCATTTGTGAGGATACCATACTAGCACTAAACTTTTTGGAGAAACTTTCGAGAAAGATCTATCGATTTTAGCTATTGTTAGCATTGATGAGTAATCTTTTCAGAAGATTCTTGATTTTCTCATATTTACACCTTTCGATCTAGCTAATAAGCAAAGTTGTATTAAGTTTACCGTTAATCTTGTACATTTTCTCCATGTGCCCATTTCTAATTACTTCAAGGATGCACATGCCTATCGAAAATATGTCCGAAACGTATGGATCGTACTCCTATATTTTGTTCTCTATTTTTTCCTGTTTTTATGGGGAAATGTAACGCTAGGGATTTTCATTATTGGCTGGTGATATCATCGGGTCAGCCAGCATAAAGGCGTTGCCTTGACAATATATGTTGAGTGTGTTGATATTCTAATGAGTCTCTTTCAGATATCGCAGCCAAAGCAATCCATAAATAAGGTTTTATACACCCTTGGTCAGCTCTTCCTCGGTGAAGGGCACTCGATGATTAGCCTGCCTCAGTATCTACTCTCTTAGGAGGGTGGCCTAACCAATTTAGAAGAGGAGATAGCATTTAGTGACTGTTCCACAATAACCCTTATGTTCCTAAAAGATATAATGTTCCAATTTGGGCAAATAGTTGGTCTTGTTGGCAGTCTTTCGACATATTTTTTCCTCAAGTTTATTTCTTTAACTTTCATCATTGACTGTGATTATACGCAAGATGTATTTCTTGTTTGTTAACTTCTCATGAAGCAACTTGAACTATGGGTTATTTGTGTAGATCGGATGTGGGCTGACGAAGAAGCGCTTTTCGAGCTGAGAAAGGGTGCTGCTTGTGATGGTTGAAGGTAGTGAATCGTTCAAAGATTGACCCATGTTTTTTATTTTAAATTGGAGTGAAACGGATTATAAATAAGAGTTAATTCATATGCCTCACATATAGCTCTTAGCAATCGTACGATCTATGTTGAAGTAAATGCGGGATGCTAAAAATCATGGAGCTAAGGCTTTGGTCACCTCAGTCCTCAGGCCGTAAATGCAGTTGTGCTGAATAACGACGCTACTTGCGGCAAACTAGCCAAAAGCTGTTAGAATATTTCGCTTTCCTATACTCACATTCCAGAACTATCCTGTAACTTTGGCTGCTCCTTTTCTTTTTTCTCTGATCTCGGCGATCAGTAAGATAAAGCCTGTATCGGTGTTGAAACTACATAGAATAATACATACTTGTTAGCATTTTTACCACCGAAAATGTAGATTTCGTCGTCACTGATCTGAATAGCATGTGAATCCTCTAAAATTTGAACTTCTTCCAGGATATTTCTGGGGGAGGCTCTGACCAGAGACCATTTATCAGTGATTGTATCATACATTTCAATGACCTTGTTGATATAGTCGAATTCGTTTAAGCCACCCAATTTGCAAATGTACCTGTTATTGACCACACAAACCGTAGCCTTGCGAAGAGCGACGTTGCTCTCGGCTATCACATGCCATTTTTTATCCTTCAGGCCATAGCGGTAATTCTTTCTTGAACATTTTTCACCTTCTGCCTGTCCACCAATGATGTAAATACTTCCATTGAGGTATAAAATAGCACTGTCTCTTCTGGCCACAGGCATGGGGCCACGATTGCTAGCTTTGCTCTCGGTTATTTAATACAGATAGGGATCAATTTTGTCCTTGCTGGTTCGGCAGTTAATAGCGTATATCTTTCCGTTGGTAGTGATGACACTTCTGGTGTCTTTAGAGAAGGTCCAATCGTTGGACAGCTATCGTTCTTGGTAGTACTCCTTGGCTACTGTGTGTAGTTTGCAAACATCGGCAAGTGAGTAGTATCCAAATTTGTTTGTTCCTGGCAAGCAATAGCCGATAATTGTTTTGCTCTCATCAAGATCTTATTTGAAGTAGTTGGGTCGATTGATGCTTGGTCCTTAGTTAATAGACAGCGATATATTTTTTATTTTAAAGGGAGCAACAGGATGATAAGTTTTGGCAGCCTCGCTGATATAATACTGATGATTTTCAGGTCTGACCTGACTGAACACTGCAGGTCCGTAGTTGATCTTGCAATTAATTAGTTCCTTGAAACTATGAGTCGGTGGGATGAGTATTTCCGACGGTTTTTCTGATCTTTCAGCCTAATTCATAGCTGATAGTTCATAGAGTTCATATTAGTCGATAGCCTGTTTGATGTCTTCAGATTAGAGGATTCGTTCAAGATGTTGGATGTACTTGTTGACTTCTGTTTCGTAATTTATGTATTTGGTTTCAGTAGAAGCACTATTTTTTTGTTATGCAACTGCTCGGATTATTTGCTCCAATTCATACAATTTCTTCTCGAAGGGTTGAACATCTTCCTGATTGATCTCGATTTTGAACTCATCAGAAAACTTCTTTGGTTGGTCCTCAAACCACAGTTCATTTAATTGACCTTTTAGCATCCTCCTTAATTATTTGGCCCCTTCAGCATCTATTTTTTGCTGTTCGACCATTTTGCAGTACAGCACGATATTGTTCACGAATATACCCAAATTGTCTGTCGATTCCGAGAACTTAGTATTCAAGTTGAAATTGGTGGAGAGGAGAGTGGGTGGTAGTTCTTTTTAGAAGTCGTTGGTCTGACTCATGTGCGAGAGTATTTATTATATTTTATTTCTACGACTCATGGAACATTAGATGTCCATAATAAAGCCATCAGACATATCAATGATTAACAATCTCTAACAATCTCTGGCAGGATTGCTACAAATGCACCCGCAATTCTGGATACTTGCCTCCCATTAACTGGAATTCTTATAATTTTCTTCTGATCTTGCCAGTAACACCTGGAGAATTCTCGCAAGCCTACTTGTATAGTTTAGCTAAGGTAAAGATAGAAATACAATGCTAATAGTTGACGTAGGCGATGGCTTGTTACAAATAGCCAATTTTTTATTAGAGGAGGGTCTTCAGGTAGGGTTTATCTTTGCTGATAGCGATCCCTGCTAGTTCTTCGTATTAGTGACTCTTCCTGTATGGCACCATCATGCCGAAGTTTTTCCTGAGTGAATGAAATCATTACTTGAGGTGGTTGTTGAGGGATTGTCTTTCATTTTCGATAATCTATTACACATGGCTTTGCTTGGAGTGATACATTTCAACTTATTTGATGCTGTAGTAAGTCCCCAGGTAGCTTTCGAAGTTGTTGGTAAAGAAATCAACCAATCCTTTAAGTTGCTCTCTGTCGTTCTACAAATTGGCCAATATTTTAGGAATGAAGTAGTACAACTGCTCGGATAACTCCTTTTCCAAAACATCGCTTCTGCCTCTAAATTAATTCAGCCTTGAGTCATACGACTTGTTGTGCTTGATGTGCATATGCCATTAAAAGATGTGATTGAGTAGTTAGTCGTTAAAGTATTTGATAGTGTTGATGTAGTATTGGATCTTCTCTGCGAATGTCTTGTTGTAGTTTTAGTTGATTGTACCCAATTTCTAGTTGAGGTTGGCAATGTTTCTAGCTGAAACAATAAAAATCAAGGCCTTTTCGAACTCATTCAAGTAGCAAGATAGATGACGTAGGCCGTATAGTCTTTCCTGCTCCTCACTCTAGTATCTGTTGTTCTAATCAGCTTGTGATTTAATATGATTGACTATCTTCATATTAGCTTCTTTTTAAATGCTACCCAATTCATCCTGCTCATGCGGTTGGAGACGACCACTGGCTGACATTGGATAATTCTTATTTTGAACATTTTTGTAGCCAGAGCCAGAGCCAGATCTGCTGGTGCTGTTAACTCTGTTATAGAAAGCATTTATCTTTGTTGTCTTTTAGGTCTCTATCATTTTGACTGAGTTTTTGAATTTTTATGCGGATTAGTGAACATTATGTTTGGTCTTCATGACTGCCTACTGATGAGCATCTATCGTTGATTTTTGTACTCCTCAAAAACATCGTTCAACTTGCTCAATCTTTCTGCTTCCAATAGCCATTTCTCGCTGATATCGTGCAATTCCTGGTTCTGACTGTTGAGATTGCTAAGGATTAGCTTTTCCCTCAAAAGATCCGACTCATCTAAAGGACTGTTTTGCTTCTACTTCAGAGTGTACATCAAGATCAACTATCTGATTTGGGGCAAGGGCACACGTTCTGTTTTTTTGACCTGAATGACGGTATCTGAATCCAGTCTGCGATATGCTTCGTAGGGGTGATTGGGCAAAACGTTGATGTAGGGTTTTTCTCCGAGGTTGACAGATTGAGCATCATAGTTCATCTTCATTCGGATTTCGGCTTCCATCGCTAGATATTTTGACTAATTTTTATTACAACAAATAAATAGCAACGACAAGCTTCAGTACAAATGAAGAAGAGCATGGATAAGTCTGATGAAGGCAGCAGAGAAAAAATATAAATAGTCAAGTGATAAGGAAGCAAATATCATAAATGTGAAAGATAGATTTAGTTATTTCAAAAGAAACGGCGAAGTGGTCGCAGCACCCCCTAATCTTTAGGTTATTTAGCGTCGTAGACTGATTACTAGTTTTACCAAGGTAGCAAATCGAATTACTCTGATTTTAGCTTCTTTCTCCCAATATCTTTGCTGACCCCAATATCAAACAACGACGAATGTTGTTCTTTCTCTTTTATTTTTTGTGAGTACTTCCTGGGAATGTCAAAAATATTTCTTTTTTCTCTTACTTTTGTGTTCAGTAGGCTTTTACAACCTCTAAGCTAAGAATCACAACCTTCAGTTTTCAGTCTAGGCGAGGAATTAACAATCAGGATTTGATTGGACTGATGGACAGACACAGGTACAACATTCTCTCTGTTATACCGATCCTCATTGACCAACCGTTTTTTATACACAACAGTTTTGTTACTAAAGGACATTCTAACATACTGATGCAGAGGTGTATTATTATTAAGTAGGAGTGACTGTTTAACCTGCATATGTTTGTTGTTAAGCGACTTCCGCTGTTGTCGGTTAAGTGTATGGATGGAAGATTATTGTTGGATGGGGTGATGTCTGATGGAGATTTCTGGTAAGGTTTGAGGCATATCAGTTTGTTATTATTAATTTTTAATGAAGGTTATTCTATAGTAGAGTTAGTATTATAATATTCTTCGATCGAGTATTCACCCATGGAAAGCGTACAACTAAAGCATATCCAAAATATTTAAAACTCCCTTGCCCTCCTCAAATTCAAGATAGATAAAATGGCACAACTAGATAGCCAAAATTAAGAAACCATCAACAAGCTCATCCTTAGTACTATACCCGTGGTAGATAAAAAACTTAAGGAACAACAGGAAAGATAATACATAAAACTCAAAAAAAGTAGCACAGGGATGAGAGGTTCAACCCTCAAGAAGCGAAATCTATAGAGCAGGATTGTCAATTAAAGATAAGTACAAAGAAGCAAGGAGTTGATTGCTATTATGAAGCAGCATAACAGTATGCACCTAAAAAAATCAACAAAGCAAAACTAAGAAAAAATAAGAAAGATCAAATAACTCAATTTGACAGACAAGAAGGAGAAAAAACTTAAAGTCAAGGAGCAGTAGCAATTGGCCCAGAAAAAAATACAATAATTTCACTAGCAAAAGTAACTATCTCCTTATCCAGGACCAAGTAGCTCAAAGCCATCAGATCCAAGGAGAACAAATAGAACCAACAAAGAATTTAACATCTGATGCAAGAGTTGTCATTTTTGTCCATAAAAGAGCGATAAATGTAGGAAAGAGTTAAATGTTCGGATTAGCACATTGTCAAGTTCAGAAGAGTGATCAAGAAGGTGGACAAGATGAAGGTGGATCAGTTTGATAGGTTCAAGGATTCAGTGATCAGCCCAATTGACAACAACAAGAAGTTGAACTCCAGAAGTATATCAGAAGCTATCCTATTGTCTACCACTCATAATGAAGCTTGATGACTTGTTAGTATATGCATATCACCTACGCACCTTATCATAATTGTTTGTCTCTAACTTCTTCATCTCCTATTAAACTTTTTCCTGCTCAACCAGCTACTATTTCAACCTCCTGAGCTCGACAAGGACTTATCCAACTCCATCACCTTCTTTTGCAGAAATCAAAAAACTTTTGGCTCCTATTTTTTCAGCAAAAATCTTATACTTCAGCTAGCTTTGCTCCAAACAATCTCTTTTGTTGAATACAACGATCCTCTTTCTATTTTTGAAGGTATCACCTCTGTATTCATTCAGTTCATTCTCCAAAATTCTATACTCCTCCAAAGGATCTTTGTGTGTGATGTCGAGCATGAAGATTAGGATTTTAGTCCTTTCGATATGTCTCAAAAACTCGAAACCGAGACCCTTATTGCTATGGGCTCCTTCAATCAGGCCTGGAATATCGGCTATGGTCATCCAGTAGTCATCAACAAATTTGACGTGGCCCACAGATGGTTTGAGAGTTGTGAACTAGTAGTTTGCAATTTTTGGTAGGGCTCGTGTGGTGGCAGCCAAGAAGGTAGATTTACCGATATTAGGGAAGCCAACTAGTCCAATATCAGCAAGGGTCTTCAGCTCCATATAGATGATCTTGGTCTCTCCAGGATGTCCTATTCTATCTTGGTTGGCCATATTAGGATGCATCTTGTTGCCTTTGCCTCCCATACCTCCTCGGGCCAGAACACAATGTTTTTTGTCGTGACTCAAATCAGCAATCAAACGTCTCGTTTATTTATCTTCAAGTTGTACCATTTCGTAAACAAGAGTACCTGTTGGTACTCTCAGTAAGGTTTTACCACCATTTTTACCCATCATACCATTACCACTTCCACTATGTCCGTCGTTGCCTTAAATAGTTTTAAGTCTGAGATGTGACAAATCGTGCATTGTGCCATGAGCTTCAACCTATATATTTCCCCCGTTGCCACCATCACCTCCATAAGGAAATCCTCTCCTGACTTTTTTGTCAGTGAAGAAAGAGATAGAGCCGAAACCTCCATGACCAGCTTTGACTCTGATTCTGATGCTATCCGAGAAGTTTTTGAGCTAGAATTTTGATATTTTAGTCCTTTCCTTTTCGATAAGTTCTGTTGCTTTGCAGAACATGAATCTGCTTCTGCCAAGAAGTGCCAACATACTGTGACTATTATTAATAATAACTATGAGTTAGATCACTTGCCAAAATATTCGTCAATCTTTTTGTAAAAAAACTCATACATGTCAGGTTTCTCCTTGACTTTCTCTTCCCAAGCTGACCCTTTGTATTTCTTTACCCTCTCCAAAATGTTCTTGAAATAATCAAAAGCAAATATTCTGGCACTTTTATTCAAAATCCACAAAGGAAGATAGTTCATCTTCATATCAATTTTTGAAGACAACCTGATCGAAGCTCTGTTTTTGCTGGTTGGCTTGTATTCCACTATGAAAAACTTGTACTCCAGTCTTACATACTTATCAGTGGCATCTGGTACTTTGAAGTTGAATGCTTTCATAAAATCGTAGTCTTAATTGATAGTCCTTGAGTAGAAAAAGAGTGAACCTGTAGCCTTCATGCGATCATAACCGACTGCATAGAAGTAGGTCTAGCGATCAGAAAGTAAAGGAATGTAAATTTTGCTAGTTCCTATCCGTTCGTTGCGACTGACAACTCTGAGTTCTTTACAGTCGTAGCAAAAAGGAACGTATTCACCCATTAGATCAATCTATGATATGATAGCCATGAACTCCACAGCTGGAATGTCAAATTCTCCATGAATTCTGATAGCTATTTGTTTTTATTCCTCGTAAACTTTATACTCAAGAGTAATTCCTTTGTTTTATTTGTCAAATATCCACCCTGGCTTCTCGAACTATTCGTAGAGGTTGACCATCACCATGTACTCTTGGCTTAACTTGTTGATGAACTATAGTCTGTTTGACGGAACTTCAGTTTTTTGGCTTACTTTTTATACATATTCGCTGGCCTTTCTGTATGCTTCGTCTAAGTTATGTTCTTGGTAGCTTTTTTAAACACTCTACCATAACTAATCATACTGACTCAGAAAAAGAGAGCTTTATGTTTGGGAAGGAGATGCCTTCTGTGAAGATTTTCTATAAGCACTTGAAGCTTTTTTCTCTAACTTCAATTCCCTATCAACTTCATTCATTTCCTCATGTTCGTGTCTGAGGATAGAGCCTCTGCTTTTGTAGATGTCAGGTCTCACACAATCGATAAAAAGCTCGGAATCAACGATTTAGAGGATATCATCGACGATAGTTTGATTATTTTTGGTCTGAAATCCATCGGCAGTTACGATATTAGTGAAGTCCTGCTGTCCGAAAGAATTTATTAGCATTTTGAAGTCTTCGAAGAGGTCGCATCTTACTAAATCGGGACCGTTGATTTTAGCATACTGATTCAACAAGGATGCCTAAGTTCAATGTGAATGTTACTGAGTAATAGAAAGCCGGGATGGTTTGAGCAGGTGTTTGTTCTTTCATGACAATTTTGAGTCTATCAAGGGACCGTTCGATGTCTCTCTCTAACTGGTTGTCTTACTGTAACATTCAACTCTTTAAACTTAATATTGTACTATCTCCACCTATTATTAGGATTTGCTAATACATCAGGCAAAATTAGATATATCATCTATCCACATCGATTGTTTGATATTGATAATAATGAGAATTCGGAAGAACGAGGGTAGAATTATCATCTTGCTGATGATGATGGTGATATGGGTCTATGGGCAGAAGGATTAGACTGTTGTACCTGAGATCTATGGAGTGAGGTGGGCTCTCGGATAACATTTTCAGTTTACAGTAGGCAACAATCCCAACAACGAATATTATGTAGTCATTTTCAACTCTGACCGTCCCATCTCGGGTGAGTTGTTCATCAACATCAGCTAAGTGCTCTTCAGTTGCTCTTCTTCCTTCCTCACAACGGAAGCTGTCGAGGATCATCACACTGATGTCAACACAAATGCCTCCCAAATTGGCGATATTGAGTAGACATACCTCCAGAAGTGCATCATTTCCAACATCGATGGTATATCTGATGGTGGCAATAAGGCAGCGCTTGATTACAGCATTGAACTGGGTAATTTGGAAATCAATACCAGCAAAGATGCTACTGTGACCAAACCTTACAAGGTAGTGACTCTGTTCAATGGAACTTTTAGATTGCCCAAGGAGGTCAATGGCAGAATGGACATATTAGTTATTGGTGATTGAGGAGTTCTCACTAATGTTGGTCTTGACAAAGGCTACAACGAAGTTTTTCCCTGTATTCGCAAGCAAATTGAATAAAATTCCAACATCCGCATGCTCCTCTTCACAGGAGACATGGCTTACGATCTTCAAGGTCCACACTACCGCTCGATGCTAAACATGATATCCTACATTTCTAGCAAAATGGTTTTTATGGTCACTCCGGGCAATCACGACACTTTCAAACATGATGACACCTTTTAGCTTTTTTCTTAATCTTTCTACACACCACAGTGGAGACAATATAATAATTATTTCTATACCATGAAGATTGGTAAAATTGCCATCCTTGCATATAACCCTTAGTTGGAAATATTCGATTTCGAGGGGGTAGATCGATTAGGGAAGGATTTGGTGGACGTCTTCCGAAAAGAACTGACAGATTAGATTGTCAAAAATATTCAAGAATAATACTTC
>Ga0100378_1003295_pt1 | contig 15525 bp, 16 predicted proteins | sample CryGeymeta201502_FD_81535 | JGI IMG/M metagenome (GOLD analysis project Ga0100378, IMG submission 81535) | Groundwater microbial communities from Crystal Geyser aquifers in Utah, USA - Crystal Geyser metaG 2015-02 | ecosystem: Environmental > Aquatic > Deep subsurface > Groundwater | place: USA...
ATCGTTTTTGGGCTTTAAGCCCAAAAACTAACCAATAACCAATTCCAAACCCGACAAAATTAGGGGGTCAATTTGCCCCGAAAATCATGTCTAAAACAGGGGGTCACTTTCCACCGAAAATGGGGGGTCAACTTCCGCCGAAAACAGGGGGTCAGTTTGACCGGATTTTGCAATCATGGGGCTTTACGTGATCTATCCCAGACCACGAACAACGGTGATAGATAAGCAGGCACGGAAATATCCGTATCTATTGAGGGGTGTTCAAATTGAACGCAAGAATCAAGTCTGGTGTATTGATATTAGCTATATACCAATGCGACACGGCTTCATGTACCTAGTAGCGATAATCGACGTGTATAGCCGCTATATTGTTGGCTGGAGCATCTCCAATACAATGGATGCCAGCTGGGTGGTTGCAGCGCTTAAATCAGCGATTGAAACACATGGAGCACCGGAAATCATCAATTCCGACCAGGGTGGTCAATTTACCGGGATAGAATACGTCGACTATGTTAACAGCCTAGAGACAACCAAAATATCCATGGACGGAAAAGGCAGGGCCATTGACAATGTATGGATTGAACGGTTCTTTAGAACCATAAAGCATGACCGCATATACTTGAACCCGCCAGAGGACGGGGCCGAGCTCTATAAAGAATGTGATGGATTTATCAACTACTACAACAATAAACGAAGTCATTCATCAATTGGAAAAATAGCGCCAGTAAGGGTATACAAAGGAGCGGCATAGTAATCCACAAAATAGAAAAGTTATGAGTCTCCCCCCAGACCCCCCTCGTTTATAACTATTACAATTATATTTGATTAAAATTCTGTCTAGACAAACCCGACCACTTCAATAGACCCATCCTTTACCGAATAAATTTTTCCAGATTGAGAAAAATACAACCCATCCAAACTCAACACATCATTGACGTAAAATTTATTTCCTACAAAATCTGCAGATCCGGTCTTTTTGTAAATAGTAATCCGGTCTCCGTTAATTAGTTTCCCGTGAAATGGAATGCCTTTATGATTTATTTCATTTTTAAGAAAGGACTTAATACTTAAATCAGGAATTAAATTCTCATCCATCAAAACAAAGAACTCATCATCACGTCCGTCAATTTGCAAAATCAACATAGCATCAATAAGAATGCGATGATTAAGAAGCATATTTATACTTTCGGATTTTATTAACATGGAATTGCTGCCTTTCAAAAGTTCCCAAGTACCAATCTGCACATTTCCCTTTCTTGAGATTAGCAATTCGCCACCTTTCTTAAAGATAAATTTTTCATGGCCAGCAGAACTTGTGATATGCATCCAGTGCTTATCTATAAATTTCCTGCTGCTTTCGAGTCTATCTGATTCTTCAGAAAACTTCGAAATTGCTTCAATTATATATTGTTTCACAAAATGATTGTTTTTATAGAATAGCTCGAATAGAGCGTAATAACTTAACTTTAAAAAGAGCAGGTTAATCTGTTAAATCTACTTAGCCAACTTATCGATGAATTCAACCAATCGTCTTCGAACTGGTTCGAGTTCGTTTTTTAAGTACTCCACCAATTTATCTGAAATTTGATTCATTTCTCGTAAATCAAAAGGCATGGAAATCGAGGCTAGGTGAACAACATGCTTCTCTTTATTAATAATCGCTGTGAACCCCAGCTCTTGCCAATGGGCTTCGAATTCTTCGCGGATTGCAATTTCATGCTTTCGCGCATCTCCATCAATTTCAAGAATTATAAGAATTCCACCCTTTTTTCTCAGGATATCCATTGGGTAAACTGTCCAATATACATGCTTACCATAGCTTTCATCCCATAAATTACGCCACTCTTCAGCAGTTCCATATAAGCTCCATCCTAATTCCCGACATACTTTATCTAATTGCTGAATTATAAAATTCGTTGCAGAATTCCTACAACTAATGGCTGCTTCTATTTTTTCATGATAATCAAGATAAAATTGAACCTCAGCGGTGAGTTCATTCCCAGTTGTTAAGTTTTGCATCGTAGTAAAAAAATCTGTAAAGTAAATAAATGATTTAGCGCTCAAACTGTACGGTAAACCAAATGTTTTTGCTTGATTCAACCATTCAGCGTGTGTAATATTAATAAACTTATCATGTCCAATAAATTTTGAAGAGATTGGCTTTAGACTCAATAATATACCAACCTTTTTTGATTCAGGATATTCAAATGCATTCCAATAATCATTCAAGTCATTTTCTATAGAGTGATAAATCTTCGCTTCTATAATTATCACCGATCTACCCTTCTGAGATTCTATAACTAAATCAATTCGACCATTACCCGTTTGATATTCTCTAATTGCTGAGTATTCATCTAATTGAAGATCAACCTCACGCTTAAGTATCTTAAGCTTTACATTAATCAAACCAAGGAGCGAATCGATTAGAATCGAACTTAATTCAGGAGAAAGTTCCGGATCTAGGAAATGTCGGTAAACATTGCTGATAGGATTTTCTTTAGTTGATTGACCAACAATTTCTAAAAAGCCTATTTCCTTTGGTTCGGCAATTGGCACTTTCAATTCAATGAATTGCTGTAATAATAATTGGTCTACCGTCATAAATCAGTTATTCAAATTCAAAATCTTCAAATGGATGATATATTATTAGCTCATCGGTTTTCTAAAACAAGAGACAACACTCTGCCTACTTCAAATTCTCCTCATACATACTAATTATTTGCATATCCGAATTCCAAACGGAGTGAACCTTGAGGTGGTAGGGTCTGAAGTTCTTTGCTCCTTTTGCTTTTAGCTTGTAAAGTACTTCATATTCTGTTCGGATATTGCCTTCATTGTCCTTTTCCCATTTGAAAGTATCCCAATTGATATTGACTTGGGCATTGGGGTATTTCTCTCTGTATTCCAAGGTTGCCTTCTGAATCTTTGCTAACGGCTCGTTGTAATTATCAAACCAACGATCAACAACAGGAGCTATAAAGCCGAGCATTTGGTTAAAGTTGCCATTCTCATACATGGCATAATAATCCGTTATTCTTTCTTTCATTTTAGATTCAGAAAACGACTTGAAAGGGGATGTAAAAAATAAAATTAATGCAACTAGACTAATTAGAGAAAGTGCAGCTACTATACGATGATTCTTTTTAATCGTAAATTTTAATGGGACGGCATTACGCTCCTCTTCTTTTTTCGGACTTGGTTTGAATAGGTCATTGGGCACTGGCCCCTTCCTCACTTCAAAGTCCTGAAACTTCTCACTATTTATAGATTCATTCACAAATGCTGATAGTGGCAAAATCCCAACCGTATCTGGATTTGCGGAATCACCTCCAAGTCCGATTGCTACGTATACTGGAATTCCCTCATTCTCCTGAATTTGCATGAATCGATTGAACTGATTTAAATCAAAAACATTCAAGTCCCCATGGCGAGCCATGTTTGACCGAAACTTTGCTTCAACGTAAAACGGTTGCTTGGTGACACTGCTTTCAAACATGAAATCTGGTTTCCTCGTGGTATCCTTTGCAAACCGATCTTTATTCGCAGCAAAGTCCCTCGTTTTATATACGAGATCGTACTCCGGCTCCGGAAAAAGTACATCCTCAACAAATTTCTCAAAGTTCTCTCCCTTGATTACATTTTCATGTTTGAACAAACCCATACTTCGATATTACGCAATTCCACATTTTTAAAGAAGCATAACCTAACTATTCATTAATAGGTATATTTTGTGGCTTCTAAGTTTAGTTTGAAGCTTGAACTGAAAGTACGCTGAACAACCATGATTAAATCAGAAACCCAAGAAGGAATAGTCTATGTATTAACCAACCCGGTAATGCCGGGTATCGTGAAGATTGGAAGAACCAACCAGAACGATGTGAAAATCAGAATGGCCCAGCTGTATTCAACAGGCGTACCTCTCCCCTTTGAATGTGCCTATGCTGCGCGGGTGAGCAATCCGGTGGAGGTTGAACGTGCTTTGCACAATGCCTTTAAACCTTCTCGGGTAAATAATAGCCGTGAGTTTTTCAATATTGAAGAGTACCAGGCAATAGGAATACTTCGCCTGCTGCAATTGGAAAACGCAACACCCGACGTAGACAATGAGCAGGAAGTATTGCCCAAGGAAGAACTAGAAGCTTCTGAAAATTTCAAAAAGCGCAGACCAAACTTCAATTTTACTGAAATGGGAATAGAGATTGGATCCACTTTAATTTCGCTCGACAATGGTGAAGAGGCAATAGTAAGCACCGCTCGCTCTGTACTATTCAGAGGCGAAGAAATGTCCTTATCGGCAGCTACTGTTCAAATACTTGGTAACGTAAGCAAAGTACACCCCATGCAACACTGGGAATGCAACGGTAAATTTTTAGGAGATTATTATATTGAAACGTATGGGGAGCGGGGGGCTTGATAGGGTGAAAGCTCCCCCCGAATGAGAATAACATAACCTTGATCCTAGGACGAAGAGAGAAATTTAATAAGTAGATTTCCAAACAAACAAATCAGTATGTAAGCTCCCCCCAAAATAGGACAGTTTAAAAATAGAGTATATTTAAACTGTAAACAATGAAGAAGAGTAGATTTAGCCCGACACAGATTGTGTCCATTTTGAAAGAGTATGAATCAGGTGTTGATGCATCTGAGTTGATTCGTAAACATGGCATCAGCCAAGCGACTTTGTACAATTGGCGAAAGAAGTATGGCGGTTTAGAAGCAAGCGAGTTAAAACGGATCAAGGTCCTTGAGGAGGAGAATGCGAAGTTAAAGCGGATGTATGCTGAACTTGCGCTGGACCACCAGATGGCCAAGGAGATCATCGAAAAAAAGCTTTAAAGCCCTGCGAGAAAAAGGTGATTGCCGAGGATATGGCTTCATATGGTATAAGCAGGGCGTGCAGGGTGCTGAAGCTATCTAGGTCGGTGATTTACTATAAAGTCAAGCCCAAGGATGACTTGGAGCTAGAGGAGTGTTTACGTCAAAAGGCGGAGCAACATCCTGAGGAAGGCTTTTGGAAGGCGTACTGGCGATTGAGAAATGAGGGGAAGCTATGGAACCACAAACGGTTACATCGCGTATATAAGCAGCTCGGCATGCCATTACGCCGCAAAGCGAAGAAAAGGTTACCTGCAAGGGTAAAAGAGCCCTTAGAGGTACCTACAAGCTTGAATGTTACTTGGTCTATTGATTTTATTAAGGACCGGCTAGAAAACGGACGAAAGGTTCGGTGTTTTAATGTGATTGACGACGCTAATCGTGAGATGCTACATGTTGAAGTCGACTTTTCCTTGAAGAGTCAACGCGTGGTTTGGGTATTGAATCGTTTGCTAAGAAAGCGTGGCAAACCTCAAAAGATTCGAATGGACAATGGGCCAGAGTTTATCGCTCACATAGCTCAATTATGGAGTGAAGGACATCAGATTGAGTTCAAATATATCCAACCTGGAAAACCTACACAGAACGCTTATGTGGAGCGTTATCACGGAAGCTTCCGCAGAGGAGTATTGAGTGCCTACATCTTTGAAAGTATTGATCAAGTGAGAGAACAAACGGATATATGGGTTCACGACTACAATCACTTTAGACCACATGAAAGTTTAGGGAATTTACCCCCTGTGGTTTATACAGCAAAATTCCTCTCTGGGGCTAGCCCCAGAGAGGAATTAGATAAAGATATTATAACTTAGCGCTGTCCTAAAGAGGGGAAGCCTACAATATTATCAATGAGGATGATACAATGGTTAATAAGGCTAAGAAAATGGTAATTCTCACTCTAATCATATAGACTCGATTGATGCATTGACAACCATCCTAAAACTGCAAAATCCGGTCAAACTGACCCCCTGTTTTCGGCGGAAGTTGACCCCCCATTTTCGGTGGAAAGTGACCCCCATTTTTCGGAGCAAACTGACCCCCCTGTTTTAGACATGATTTTCGGGGCAAATTGACCCCCTAATTTTGTCGGGTTTGGAATTGGTTATTGGTTAGTTTTTGGGCTTAAAGCCCAAAAACGATGGCTAATAAACCAATCTCAATGAACAAGATCAAACAAATTATCCGCTGCCACTGCCAAGGTGATGGCAGCAAGAAAACCAGCGCTAAAACTGGTATCTCTCGGAATGTTGTACGCCAGTACATCCGACGTTTTATCTTCCTGAAGCTTAGCCTTGAAGAGATCGAATCGTATTCAGACGAACATCTTCACTCTTTATTCTTTCCCGAAACATCCCGTTCTGCGCTTCCCGATAAGGGCAGGTATGAACGGCTTCAGGCTCTTTTGCCGGACGTTTCCCGCGCTCTAAAGCGAAAGGGCATGACGCTTGAAGTTCAATGGAACCAGTACATCGAAAAGGATCCTGAAGGGTATTCCAGAACGCAGTTTTACGTTTATCTGCGGGAATATCGCCGACGCGGTGGTCTGACCATGCATTTAGAACACAAAGCTGGGGATAAGCTTTTTGTAGACTACTGCGGAGATAAGCTGCGTATCGTGGACCCCTTAACGGGAGAACTGCGCGAGGTGGAAGTGTTCGTTGCAATACTTGGTTGCAGTCAGCTCACGTTTGTAGAGGCTTCCTGGAGCCAAAAGAAGGAAGATTTTATAAGTTCCTGCCAGCACAGCCTGGAATACCTAGGAGGGGTTCCAAAAGCCATTGTCACCGATAACTTGAAGTCAGCGGTGACCAAGAGCAGCAAATACGAACCCATCTTAAATGAGACCTTTGAGACTTTTGCTGAGCACTACAACACGATTGTGCTGCCTACCAGAGCCTATAAGCCAAAGGATAAGGCCTTGGTTGAAAATGCCGTACGGCTTGTTTACCAACGTATTTACGCACCACTGGGCGGTAAATTGTTTACTTCTCTGGAAGAACTCAACACAGCCATACTCGGTTTACTAGATGAGCATAATAATGCACCGCTCAAACAAGGAGACAGCAGAAGGAAAATCTTTGAGGATGAAGAAAAAGCAACGCTAAATACCTTGCCATCTTTGCCTTATGAAATGCGAAAAATAAAGGAATGTAAGGTGATGAAAAACGGGCATATTGGTTTGCACGAGGATCGCCATTACTACAGTGTTCCTTACCAGTATTACGGCAAAAGGGTTAAACTCATATACAGTTCCGATCAGGTTGATATCTATTATAAATTCAAAAAGATAGCCACCCATAGCCGCGATTACCGCCGTAACCGTTACACCACTCTTGCCGATCACATGGCCAGTAAACATCAGTTCCTAGCGGAATGGAATCCTGAGTTTTTTATCACCCGTGGCAAGGAAATATCACCGGAAGTGGCGCTGTTCATAGAAAAGCTTCTTGAAAGTAAGATACATCCGGAACAGGGATACAAAGCTTGCTCCGGAGTATTAAATCTAGCCAAACGAGTAGGTAAGGACAGAATAACCAAGGCCTGTAAACGAGCTACGGAATACGGAGTATTCTATTACAACACGCTGGAAGACATCCTTAAAAAAGGACTTGATCATGCAGATGAAAGCGAGGAAGCAATCGCCCCAAATCGCAGTACACCGGCTCACAATAACCTCAGGGGTAAGCAATACTATCAACAATCTTTAACCTTTAAATCCAATGAAAATGAATGAACAAACAATTGAAAAAATGAAGAAGATGAAGCTCTATGGCATGTATCATAGCTTCAAACATGTTTTGGAATCCTCGGCGCTTAACAATCTTACGACCGATGAACTTCTTGCTCAGCTTATTGACAGCGAATGGGATGACAGGAACAATCGTGCGGTGGAGCGGAGCCTTCGTAACGCCCGATTCCGCTACAAGGCTTCTGTCGAAGCCATTGACTTTTCTTCTAACAGGGGCCTGGATCAAAACCAGGTCCATCGCCTAGCAGAGTGCTTATTTATCAAACAATCGCAAAATGTGATCATTACAGGTAGCACGGGGACGGGGAAAAGCTTCCTCGCCTCCGCCATCGGCAACCAAGCCTGTCGGCTTGGTTACAAAGTCTATTATGCCAATACGCTCCGCTTATTGGCACAACTAAAAATGGCCAAAGCAGACGGATCTGCCTTTAAAGAATTAGCCAAAATAGAAAGAATGGACCTGCTCATCCTTGACGACTTTGGAATACAGCCCTTTGATGCACAAGCGCGTATGCTCCTGATGGAAATTATCGAAGACAGACATGGAAGAAAATCAACGCTTTTTGCTGGACAAGTACCTATAAATGCCTGGCACGACATCATCGGTGACGACACTATGGCCGACGCTATTTTGGATCGTGTAATCCATGATGCACAGCAAATAGAACTCAAAGGGGAATCTTTACGAAAAAGAAGAAAGGTAACTCAGGAATTAAATTAATTTTGGATAACGAAAACCATCAATCTTTGACCAATTTTAAACCCCAAAACAGCCACTTGATTTTAGGGGGTCACTTTGCTCCGAAAATAGGGGGTCACATTGAGCGAATATTGCACCATGATACGCATTAATGTTCGCGCATGGTCTCTGCCTAAGTGATACCCCAGGGCACTAATTTCCGAAGCATAACGGCGTGTCCCTCGGGTTGGATCTTCCAATGACATTTCATCCATGATACGCATGATTTCCAAGTCAGTATTGCTTATACCCAAAGGCTGATAATAGTAAGTGCTTCGTCGAAGATCGAGCAACGCACATTGCGCTTCAATCGATAAAGTTGGATGATTCTTTTCTATCATCGCTTTGCGAAGATCACTGGAAATCATAGAACTTTTTTTTTCAAAAACTCATTCTCCATATTCAAACGACCAATACGTTCAAACATCTCCTTCTTCTCTTTTTCCCATTGCTCTTTCTCGTCTTGAAGCTTGGAATCTCCTTCAAACACTTCTGAAGCTCGGTTCAAAAAGGCCTTCTTCCAATCATTAATCTGATTTGGATGTAAATCATAATCAACCGCCAATTGTTGAACGGTTTTGCGCTCCTTGATAGCTTCTAAAGCTACCTTGGCTTTAAATTCACTGCTGAATTTTCTACGTTCTCTTTTCATTTATCTGTCAAATTAAAGGTTTCTCTTTATTTGTCCAGATTTTCCCGACCACTTCATATTACACATGTCTATTTTAAAGAGTTATTCCAGTTAAAAGATGATAATAAAATTCAAGTCTGGAAGCGATTAGAGGACTATGTAGGAACAGGAGATTTAGTGAAAAACATGGATGGCACTCCGGCACACGGAAAATTTAATTTAAGCCGATTTATTATTGTGCACGTTGTCAATGGTGTAATAGTGAAAAAGGGCTGGTTCTAAATTTGAATTCCTGAATCCCAAGAATATATAGCTACAACACTGTTTCGCGAATTCTATGGAATGGCATAAACCAGTTGTAAGCAACTAATTTGTTCTGCTACTTCAGTCTGCTTCTTCCTACAAACCGAACAGCTCCCCCCATTCTTCGAGCAGTGTTTGCAGTATTTGCAGTTCTTACAGGCATTACAGGTGCCAGTAGGAGAGCAGGTAGCAGTCGGGTCATCGCAACAAGAAGCTGATTGGGTTGGCTGATACGAAGTCGCCACCATCAACAGGGCAAAGACGGAAAGGGTTTTTAGGGCGAATTTCATGACGGCTGGTATTTACTTAATTGTTCTCCTAAATTAGCCTAAAAAAAATGAACCTAAATGAATTACGCATAATCTTAGATAATCGGCCTCTTGGAACGGTAAGTACATGGGCCCTGATTGTCTTGAAAATCTTGAGTTGGATATTGGCTTTATTATGTTTTAGCGTGGCGATGAGCTTTTTACTAGAGGCCAGCTTAGGTATCCAAAGTTTGCTTGACCTGTTATTAAGCCGTCCGACGATTCCCGATGAGCTCGAACAAGTGTCTTCCAATTTGGCTTATTTCCTGAGTTTTATATTCTTTCTATTGTTTCTGGTATTGGCCGTGTCTACCTATTTCTATTCCATGGTCATTCGCCGTAATCGCTTTATTGATCATATCGAATCTTGGTGCAATACCTTTTTAGATCGGGAAACATTTAATTGATGATCGCGTGCAGAGAAACATTTAGTTTGAACGATGCGAAACAAGAAAAGCGCCTCAGAGATATGGAAAAAAGGCTCAGCTCGAAATAAGCCCTTTTGGTGTTGAGAGCTTAACGTTCAAGGTTGAGTGTTCTGGGTTCAGTAGCAGGGAAGGTACGCGATTCATCGCGTACTCATTTCCCCCGCACTTCACTCTTCGCACTTCACATTCCGCCCCCCGCACTATTGTCTTCCGCCCCCTTGGGCCACCCCTTCAGGGTGATTTTTGTTTTTGCATTGACTGTTAAGGTTGGGAAGCCCTTTCAGGGCTAAAGGAATCCATCAGGCAGGTTGGTGTCCCGCCGACCTGCACCAACAAACTAGATCAATGCATCTGCGACAAAAAAACTTTTAAGCCGGTCTGGTCTTCTTGATCGAATTGCAATCGTACTCTCGCACTTCGCACTCCGCACTGCGCACTCTTCTTGGCCGGCAATCGTTCATTGACTAGAATCACCCAGGAAAACTAGAAGCCCTTGAAGTTGCTTAATTCGGTTCAAATAGTGCCAGTCATTTCGAAGTTTGAGTGCCAGTTATTCCTTAGCAAACTGGGCCAATTCATAAGCTCGCACAGCTTTTATCTTAAAACATAGTTTCCAGTTCTTTCCCAGTGCAGAAGGAATAATGGCCGTATTCCTTATCTTTTCAAGATCTTATTTTTGACTGGGCAATTGACCAAAGAGAAAATAAAGAATGAAAGAACAGCTTAAAATATCCATACGCTTTTTTAATGACCGAGAGGTGAGAGCTGTTTGGGATGATGAAAATTCCAAATGGTGGTTTAGTGTGCTGGATATTGTAGGAGTGCTCAACGAAGAACCCGACTACACGAAAACCCGCAATTATTGGAAATATCTGAAAGCCAAACTAAAGAAAGAAAAAAACCAGTTGGTTAGTACCACTACCCAACTGAAATTAACCGCTTCTGATGGCAAACGATACAATACAGATACCCTAGATAGTGCCGGAGTTGCAGAACTGGCAAAACATTTCCCCAACAATAAGGCTATGAAGTTTTTAGACTGGTTTTTGTACAGCGATACCAGCATAGACGGGCAAAGTAAGAAGAAAGCATACACGCTTTTTGAAAGCAATCTTATTAATGAATTTGAAGTAGGAACAAGCAAAGGTTTACAGCAAATACACGCTTATTTGTTTGGTGGCTTATATGATTTTGCAGGACAAATCAGGAAAAAAAGCATTTCTAAGGGAGGCTATCAATTTGTTTATGCATCCCATTTAAAAAGCATGTTGCAACAAATAGATAGCATGCCGCAAGAAACGTTTGATGAGATTATTCAAAAGTATGCCGCTATGAACAAGGCACATCCCTTTATGGAAGGCAACGGGCGAAGTACACGAGTTTGGTTGGATTTAATGCTTAAAAAGCAGCTTAAAAAATGTGTGGATTGGAGTAAAATCAGCAAAGAAAATTATATGAATGCCATGATTATAAGCACCGTGGATGATGAAGTTTTAGCTCAACTTATTTCCAAAGCCCTTACAAACAAAATAAATGACCGTGAAATGTTTATGAAGGGCATTGACTACTCTTATTATTACGAAGAATGATCAAGTAAGCTTCGGGCATCCGCCTTCGCTAATCGCTTAGGCCTTCGCCTCCTTCGTCAGCTATGGCTTACACAGCTGGCGGACGGAGAAGGGCATAGGACAGATGGCCTTTTTCCTCCGCTCTCCGCACTTCACACTTCACACTCAATAAGTAGGTACGCGATTCATCGCTTACTCAGTTTCCAGTCCGCGAATCTCGAAGTCTGGAAATCTCGAAGTCTGGAAATCTCGAAGTCTGGCAATCACTTACCTAGTCGACCCAACTCTGCTATGGATGTATTGATTAAGGATTAAATTTTAATCTTCGACTTTGATTTTATAGAAAAGTGCAAGAGATTCGCCACAGCCTAAAAGCACCATGAAAAATCACGACAAAGTTTACCTCAAACACTGGCTGCCCTTTCATTTCTATACAGATATGCATATCACCGATGCCGCCTACCTTCAAGTATGCAACGATGTGTACCAAGCTTGGCAAAAGGAGTATGCTTTTCGAAGCCTATCCGATTTTCTGAATAAGGATGAAATCAAAGAAATGGCGGCTTTTCTTACAAGTTATTTGGAAGACTTAGCGAGTGAAACCGGCATTTTCCATACCTTTTCATCCCTGCATGAAAGTTTCTACAAACAGCCCGTTCCCTTTGCCAATAATGAAATACTCTATGATGAACCGGAACAATACAAAGAAGATTATTATGCAGGCGAGCCCAACTCTGTAGATTTGGTATTTCTGATTTGGTATTTTATCAATTGCAAATCGTCCAACCGCTATATCGATGTGAACAATCATTTTATCGTTGAACTTGCAGTTATAGCCTATGAGGAATTTTATGCCGCATGGGAAACGGTGCCGGAGAATACCAAATTGCAGGAACATTTTCGCTGCACAGAGGATCTTAACGACTATTACGCGGCCAGGAATTATGCCTCGAAGATTTTTCAAAGTGCCTATTTGCTTGTTCCAGATATCCAACGACGAGTTGAGGCGGACTTAGCACGCTACGTGTCGGGCACTCGCAATACGCCAGAAATGCTGGATGAAGTTTTAGATGGTTTTATCCATACTGAAAGATCACGATTGCTGGCGCTTTCTTTTACAGATTGGGCCGCAGCTTATCTAGGAGAGGGGCATCCCGCTTATTCCATGTATAAAACAATCAGTCCGAGGATTTCGGGGATTTACCTTGTTCAGGATATCCATGATGAAACAGTTTCTATGCTCCATAAAGCCAGCGGGCATGTTTTTGAGGTCCTAAAAAAGAGTCTGGATTTAGAGCAGCAGGAAATTGAGATTAGTTCTACCCATTTTCTTTCTATTGTTTCTTGGAATGGGGATTGGTGGTTTTCTGGAACAAGCTTTCCTATGGAGGAAGATGCTAAAATTTCACCGGAAGAATACCGGCAAATCAACAGTTTGCATGTTATTGATCGGGTAATAAGTGATCCTGAAGAGCAAAAGAAGGAGCTTGCTTTGTACAAAAAAGCATTTCATCAGTTGAGCAAGGGTAAGGAATTTGTTTTTATGGATGAGGCGCATTTGGGAGACTTTTTCTCGCAGTTTGCTCAAACCGTAAACCTACTCAAAGGCCATGATGGGGATACGCCAATTACGGCAACTCCATCATCCTCGAAATTGACGAAGCTTGTGGTTTTCTTGAATGAAAAGTCGGGTTTGGAAGTAGCTCGTGTTGCGAAAGGGATTCCGGATAGCGATAATCCCTGGTTTGATGCAAATGTCGTGGAGGAGGTCTGGAATATTATCTTGATGTCGGATTCGATTTCCACAGAATTTGCAAAAACCTGTGTGGCAACCTATGGCGAAGCTTCCAGATTTTTTGAGAAAGAGCCAAAATCATACTATCTCAATGATTTAGATTTTTTGCTTCGGTATTGGAAATGCAATCATTACCCAAGTTACCCCAATAATATGACCACCCAAGCGAATAATTAAAGAGGACCATGGACACAGATGACTTATCTATTGAAGCCTATCAAGGTATAATCATTGAAGCAGAAAAATTCAATCACGACCTAACATTGCAATTTGGAGTTTTAGCTTCAAGCTGTAAAGACGAAGAAGAATACTTAGAGAACGCTTTAAAATTAATTGACGAAATAAAGACTTTGGATAGCGTGGATTTGGAGGACCTGTTTTTCGGCCAACTTCCGGACATCAAATCATTGCATCAAACGCTAAATAAAATAATTGAAAACATAATCCAGACAAGTAAATTACCTAAAGATAAGCGACATAATAGATTCTGAGCCAGGTAACTATATGCCAACCCTTAACCAATATTCACTACTAGGACTGAGAGTTTGGTATAAAGATGCCTTTTACCCATCGTGCTAGCTGGCTGTAGGTTTTGGTAGGTGCGCGATTCATCGCGTACTCATTTCCCCCCGCACATCACCCCCCGCACTCTTGTCTTCCACACTGGGCCACCCCTTCAGGGTGATTTTTGTTTTTGCATTAACTGTTAAGGTTGGGAAGCCCTTTCAGGGCTAAAGGAATTTTTTCAAGCCGGTCTTATCATCCTAATCGACCGGCATTCGCTCTTCGCACTCTTCTTGGCCGATCGGCAATCGTACTCTTCGCCCTCCGCACTTCACACTCAATAGGTAGGTACGCGATTCATCGCGTACTCGTTTTCTCCTCACACTTCACACTCCGCACTTCACACTCAATAGGTAGGTACGCGATTCATCGCGTACTCAGTATCTCTCCGCCAATCTGGTCGTCTTGCAATCTTGTAGTCTGATAATCTGAAATTCTCGAACTCCCGATCACTATCACTATCGGGACGAAATCTCTACTCAAACGTAACCTCATACTTCAATCCATCTTCCTGGGTGCTCGTCAAAGTCCCCTTCAGCTGCTTCGCTTGGGCGTGGGCCAATTTTAATCCGAAGGAGCTGGAAGCAATAGGACTGTCCAATCCCGGACCATTGTCTGCAAATGTCAAATGATACCGCTCTTCGACTCTAATGAATTCGATGCGTAATGCAGGACTCCGATTCTCTGGAGTACAGGCATATTTTAAGGCATTGGTGGCAAGTTCATTGATCAATAAGCCCAAAGAAATGGACTTGTCTACATCAATATCCAAATTTTCATCAATCGCATAATCGATTTGAATGCCGTTTGGAGCTAAATCATAAATCACCAATAAATTGTCAATCAGATGCTGAATATAATTTTTGATTCGAACACGCGTGATATCCGTATCCATATAAAGGCCACTATGAATCAGCATCATGGCCGTAATTCGGTTGCGGTTGCCTTCGATACGGGTTTTCGAGGGTTCGTCTTCCACCGTTGCGAGCTGTAGGTTAAACAAGGATAAAAGAACCTGGAAATTATTCTTTACACGATGGTGCAACTCACGTAGCAAGAAGTCCATCTTTTTGGCAAATAAACTTCGGTCTCTAAATAGCAATAGCAGCAATAATACCACAATACTGAGCAAAACTAAGGTGAGGATGAGGGTATTATTATAGGCCGTTTTGGCTTCAAGCTGCAGATTCTGCAAGAGCATAATAGCCTCGGCTTTTTCCTTCTCCCGGTTCAGCACTTCCAGTTCTCGTTGTTTTTTTTCTGATTCGTATTTTACCTCCAGCTGGGCCAAAGATTTTTGCTTGTCTGCCCCTAGAATGGAATCATTCAGCACAATAAAGCGCTCGGCATAGGAGAGTGCCTTTGTATAGTTCTTGTTCTCGGTATAGATCTTTTTCAGCTGCTCATAACAAGCCAGGCGGATATCTGATGCGCCCGTTTCTTCCGCAAGTGCCAAGGATTGGAAGGCCTCTTTTTCAGCCAGCAAATAAGCCGCTTGGGCATAATGCAATCGTGCCAAATCACTATACAATCCCGCCAAGCCCAATTTGTTCTGTTCGCTTTCA
>Ga0100378_1003300_pt1 | contig 15498 bp, 15 predicted proteins | sample CryGeymeta201502_FD_81535 | JGI IMG/M metagenome (GOLD analysis project Ga0100378, IMG submission 81535) | Groundwater microbial communities from Crystal Geyser aquifers in Utah, USA - Crystal Geyser metaG 2015-02 | ecosystem: Environmental > Aquatic > Deep subsurface > Groundwater | place: USA...
AGGATATTGCCAGTAAGGAAAACAAAGAGGAAAAATCAAACAAAGATCAAAGCAAGGAAAACATTTTAAATATTAACACTTCAAATAGTGTAAATAAAGAGACTATAAATCGTTTATATGAACCAATACTTGAAGACATAACAATTTCCTTATTTCTTAGTCTAAAACTAAAAGACTATAATAAAAATGAACTAGATCTTACTCAGTCATTTATTACAAGCGAAAATTTGTTGTATTTACTATTTACCTTCTATACAAATACAAATATAAATAAATTAATCTTGGCAATCAATAAAATTGGTCCTGAGTCAATGTTTCAACTATCAAGAATATTTTTGTATAATAATAGAATTTTAGAACTTGATTTAAGTAGTAATGGATTGAATGATAACTCGTTAGCATTACTAACAACATTTCAAACAAACAATACTAATATTAAAGACTCCACAAACAATTCAAACCCTAAGTTCTTTAAAGATTTTCCTTTTACAAAATTTTCTTTAGCAAGTAATATGTTAACTTCCAAATCCGGTAAGACAATTGCAAGCATAATATTAAATGCTCCTTTATTAAACTACCTAAACATATTTAAAAACCAAATTGGTGAGGGATTTATCCATATCGCTAATTCCATACAAACTTTACAACAAAAACGAAAAAGTGAATTAATAGTTCTCATCGCTAGTTCAATAAAAATCGACTCATATTCGTTATATCAACTAGGTAATGTAGTCAAAAGTAACTTCTGTACTATTGAATCTTTAATACTTTCCGATAATGTTTTAAATAACAAAGGAGGAAAGTATTTAATAGACTCGTTAATGCTTAATAAAAGTATCCAAGAACTTATTATGGTAAAATGTAATTTATCTGACCAATATGGCATTGAAAAAGCATTAAACGAGTTAGTATTTAAGAATACTACTATTCGTAAATTGGATTTATTTGGGAATTCTTTATCGAATAGTGACTTAATGACTAGGAATTTATTGTCATTTAGAAATCAAAAAAATAGTATAGGTGTTGTAATTAGTGAAAATGATATGGATAGAGATAGCCCAAGAGATAACCAAATAGATAATATGATTATGAAAGAAATAAATGAAGTGCTTAAAGACTTAAATAAAGATGTGAATATAGATTTTGATGAGGATATTTCGTATACGTTCCATCAGATGCAAAGTTATGACCAAGCTAATAATAAAATTATTTATAAGATAAATAATGTTTTAACCGATGCAATTAGTAAAGATTTAGATTTAAAAGTTTTAGATATTCATAAAAATAACTGTATTAATAAAAATGATCAAGAAGAAGCTAAATTTAAAGAAAGTGTTAAAGAGAATGAGGATCATTTGAAAGTTTTATATTAATCAAAATATAATTTTATTACTTTTAATGTTTTAATATTCCTTAATAATTAATTTATCTTAGTAGTATTTTTTGTATATATTTTGTATATATATATATTTATATTCATTAATAATATATTTTATAATTAAAATAATAAAAATAAATAAATGTCTATAGATTTGACAAAAGCCAATGTGCAAGCTACAAATAATGACTCTCCTAACAACAAAAGTTTAAACGATAATTATTCCCAACGTAGTTTTATCTCAAACCCAAGCTACGATAAAAAAAGTATAGAAAACGTAATTAACAAAAATATATCCCCTTGTTGTTTGAAATCAAATTCAAACAATGAAATTAACGAAAATATTGAAAATATTGAAAATATTGAAAATAATAAATCAAACAAAAGATCAAATAGTTCAGTTATTAATAAGCATTTTCTATCGAAATACAATAATAATATATTCTTACCAAAAGTAAAAAAGAGGTATAACACATTAATAACACATTAAATCTTTATATTTACTTACTAAACTATTTATAATTATTTAGGAATAAGTCACAGACAATAAAAACAATGGGACAAATAGATATGGAAGAAAGTAATAATAATAATTCTATTATTGAAAATCCATTTTCAGATGAGCATGACCATGACCATCAAATAGGAGAGTATGTTAATGAGCAAGATGAAATGGATAATGAAGAAGAACATCATGAGCTTCATGAGCGTCACGAGTCTAACCAAGAAGAAACTAAAAAGGATATTTCAATTAATAAGCACGAAAAAGATAATAATATTATCAATAATATTGAAGTTATTGACGTTGTTGAGGAAAACAATGAAATTAACAATGATAATAATAGTTTAATTGAGAATAATACTGAAAATAATAACGTTGATGCTGATGTAATTCATAATGATGATAACCATAATGATAATGAAGTTGAGGAAAATGATGATGATGAAGAAGAAGACGATGATGATGAAATGCATTTTGGAGGAAATATAAATTTCGGTTCGCCAGAAAAAGATGAGAATGATTACGATAATGAAGAAAAAGTACATCATGTTGATGACTTCATTGACTTTGAAGGTGAATGCGCAGGTGAAAATCGAAGTGAGGAAGAGGGTAACCGAAGTATTATTGATGATGTTTATGTAGATGAAGAAAATATTAATATAGGTAATGATGGAAATAATGGAGGTGTTCAGATACTTGAGGGTTTTAATAATGGAGATGATATACATGATATACATGATATGGATGATATTGATTATAATGATAACAATAAAAACAATAATAACAATAATAACGATGAGAATAATGAGAATAATGAGCATAATATAATAGTAGATGATTTCACTGAAGAAAGTAATATTTAAAATAAATAAATTTAGTTAATAATGATAACGTACATGATAATAATTACTTTGATGAAAATAACAATGACAACAAGGATGAAAATAACAATGTCAATAAAGATGAAAATGAAATTAAAATAGTTGATGAACAAACAAACAAAATTAACATAGACGACGAAGAATTGAATAATACTCAAATTAAACCTGAAGACATAAATCACAACAAACTCAACGATGATGAAGAAATCGCTCCAGAAATCGATGTTAAACCAAATAACCTACTTAACAATATTAAATTTATGTTTGATCAAAACACTGATAGATGCAAAAAACGTAGTGAACAAATGAAAAAAATGAGACAAAAAATAGTCGTACCAAAAGATGAAAACGAAGTTGTTAATGAAGTTAAAGAAACTAAAGATCATAGTGTTTCTAATACTTCAAAAGATGCAGGAATAAGCCATACAGACACTAAAGTTAAAATAAAACATGATAAACTTCAATTAGACGAAGACGACAAAGACCACGATCATTACTCTAGAAATAGAGCTAAATCTATACCAAAAAAAGTCTTTGTAGAAAAATCTGAAAAAGAAAACAAAGCTTTTATACTTGAAACTGCAATTAACTCTAAGAACATTAGCGATAATAATTTAACAAGCCATTTAGTAGATTTTATAGAGGAACCAGAAGTTATTGTATCAGACATTGATGTTGATATCGAGGCAGACGATACAGAGATTACAGAAAATAAGATAATAACTAAAAATTCTAGTAAATCAAGCTTTATTCCAATAACAAATACATTAAAGGACAAAACAAACTTAATAAATAATGAAAATAACTTTACAGATTCATATAAATTTGCCCTTGGACTTAATGCAACTGAGGATTCCCCTAAAAATGCAATAGAAGAGTCTGAAAATAAAGCAGTAATTGATAATAACGGTTTCCAAGGCACTTTTGATTCTAAACATAATATACAAAACTACGTATTAAATTCTATAGTTGAAGAAGATAATTCAGATTATACTGACAGTGAAGTAGGTAATATAAGAAGAAAGCCTCTTGTTACTCCATCTGGGTTTTCACCTAATAAGGAAGATAAAGAAAATAGACTAACAGGAAAGTTTGAATTGCTTAATTTATCGCCTAAATCAGTAACATCTTCTATAATATCTTCAAAGGATCCTTCACCCAAGAATGCAAATATTATTCCTGTTAATAATAATGTTTTCTTTACTTTTAAAAAGTCAAATATAAGTCAGCCTGATGTAGGTAAAATCATCCGTGAAAAAATCAATAATATTTGTCATAAAATATCAAAGAGTGATATAGTAGATGCAAGAATAGGAATTATCAAAATAATAGAAAATCTAGAAAAGAAGTATAGTAATAAATCTAAAAATGTTAATAAGAATGTAAACTGTAATGTAATTAAGAAGAAAAAAGTACTTAGACTTTTTTTAAATGCAAAATGTAAGATTTGTGTTTAATTTATACTTTACTATAATGCATAATATATAAGAATATAATATAATAATTTAATTATTTTAGCAAACTCTTGTCATAATAAAGAGCAGTTTGGATTAGAATTAATTGAATCAGAAAACGAAAATGAACACGAAAAGGAAAATGAACACGATCATGAGAATAATGAAGGCATTACTGAAGATGAAACAAAAACACCTTGTGTGCAAGTAATTATCCCTACCAAAAAACATTCAACTAAAGAACAGCCAACATTAAAAGAAAATCACTTTGATCTAGATTTAAATAGATTCAGTCAATATAAAAAGGTAAACAAAGAAGACAAAAACCAAAACATTATTAAACTAGAGAGTATGGATAATATAGAATCTCAAAACTTCTTTGATGAAGAAGACTCTATTGAAGAAGTTGATGTAGTTAATACTCAAAATACTATAAGAAAAATAGGTAAAGATAGTTAATAATTATATATGATTTGTTTATAATATTTAGATTTTGCTGATGAAGACAATAACGAAGAAGAAACTAACCTTGAGGATATAATTTTAAATAATCAATTAAAACAACAACGTTCAGAGTCAGCGAAAAAAGATAGTAAAGACAATAAAGTAATAGTCTATGAGGCTCCGATTATTAGTGTAGATATCTTTAATTCTGAAGAAAATAATGATAATAATTGTAATACAGATGAAAATGACAATTGTTTTTATGCCCAGGTCGACACACAAGTATATTTAAAAAGCGATGCTGGAGATGAAAGTGGAAATAACTCCAAAAGAGAAATATTAAACATGAAATCCAACAGAAATTCTACTAAAGACAAAAACAAAGATGCAAAATTAATGGAAAGAGAAACTAAAGATGCAGCTACAGCTATAAAACCTAAATATAATTCAACATTAGAAATAACAAAGAAAAATAAAACAACTGTACTTCCCAAGAAAAAAGTTGATAAAATCGATAAGGATTCCGCAAGTAATTTGAAAAATATAAAGGAAAAGTATAAATTATTAAGAAAACAAGCTACATCTTTTAAAAGTGAAAATGCATATGCAAAACCACAATTAGAAAAGACGACTAAAGTATACAAAAAGAATTCATCGAATAATGTACAAAACATCCAAAATGTACAAAAAGTTCAACAAAAAGTACAAAACTTTAAGTCTACTATTCCTAAAAGTTTTAATATTAATATGTTTGATAAAATTAATGCTGAAGATGAAAGATTACTTTCTGAATACAACCTAACTTCAAGAAGTATAAAAAATAAAAATTCAAGTGTAGTTAATAGCTCTAATGTTTATGGCAGTGTTAATGCTAGTTCATATAATAAAAAAGTAAACAATATGGTAAAGAAACTTCAAGACAGTACTTCTTTATTGAATTATAATAACTTTAAAAGTCATGATTTTAAGTTAAATAAGAATATGTTGTTTAGTTCTCCTGTTAAGAAGAAAGGAAATACTAAAAAGTAAGTGTATTATTAATTCTTTAGAGCTGCTGTAAAATATACAAATAATTCATTTATTGATAAACCTACCATGGAAAATAAACCAAAATCTTCTAAAAGTATAGTAAATACAGAACCTTCGTCATTAACTTTATTAAAAGGACATGAAATTAATGTAATTTATTACTATAATTATCTATAACAATTTATAATTATTATAGACAAATGTTTTTGCAAGAATTACAAAAGAAATAAGTAACTTAAAAAATATCTCTAAGTCCCAAGCCAATTTCTTAACGAAAGAAAAGACTAATAAAACTAAACACTATAAAACTCCAAGTGTTCATGTATCGAGCTCGAATAAGGTTATTCCATTTATAAATCATACCCAAGCTACTTTACCTAATAATTATAGTAGTAATAGCAGTAAAACAATAAAAAGCATGTCAGTGCATTCTAGAAGTAATTCAGTTAATAAGAATGTAATTGAGGTAAGAATAAATATTAATTACTATAATTATTATATATAATAGGGAATAAATAATCTCAATAACTTTCTCAATAATAATAATTACAATTCAGAAAAAGTATCTAAAAGCAAATTTTATGCTTCAGGTATAATTAAAAAGAATACTCAACCTATTATTAATATCAATTCTTCTTGCGCACTTACTCCTTCCAAAAACTTGTTTAAATCTAATGACTTAAAAAATTATAAATTGTTTTCAGCTCCAACATATAAAACATACGAAAGTGAGAAAAAGCAAACATCGAATTATTTAAATACTAATACAAGCTCTTCAAGTTGTAAAGATATTAAAGAGTGTCTCAGATTACAACCAGAGATATATTTAAATACTAACTCCACAACAATTCCTGGAAATAAAGAGAAGATTATTCTCTCAATGAGAAATTTAAAGTTTCAAAGGTCATCATTAGATCATCAACGATATAGTTATGAAAAATTAATCTTGAGTAAATCAAAGAACTTTTGTATACTTGTTAATTATGATAAGAAAAAAGTATTGGTAAGTATAATAAATAAATATAATTATTTACAATCTATTAGGAATTTAAAGGTGTATACGAAATGAACGAAGATAAAAATCAACTTAGCAAACTATACTCAATTAATGGACACCCTATTCATATTGAATTCTCCGAGATTCAAAAGTTCTATAGTTTTGATGAGAAAACAAAGTCTTTTAAGGTTATGAATAATCAACTTTACCTTAATTCTAACATTCATTTAATTCTTGTTGATACTTCGAATACTGCTTCAATGACCTCAGGTTTTGGTAATCCTCATTCTGCAAAGAAATAATGAATTATACTGAATATGAATTGATAAATAAATTTAAATGAAGATAAATGAAGATAAATGTATTTTCTAATTTTATATATATTATAAGATAATAATGATATTGATTTGTATTTTTATATCAAATTACTAATTATTAATTAATGATTGAATTTTATAAAACTTTATAAGGTTATACTTTGCTACATTATCTTTATACTTATTTAATTCATATAATTATAAATATAATACTTTAATAATGAAAGTTAATATTAAATCTTTAAATGTTGGTGTTTTAATTTAATAAGAAAATTTAACTAAAACTGTTAAAATTCTTAACAAATCAAATATTAATAGTTAACAATTAACTACTTAACAACTTTGCTATCTTTATACTCCATTGGATATTCTTGGCCTTGCTTATTTCTATAAGTTCCTTTTCCATTGAATTTTCCGTTGGAAAATTCACCATTCCAAGAACAACCATTACTCCAGAAATAAACTCCTTTTCCATGCATTTGATTATTTAAAAAGCCGCCTTCAAAATGATCTCCACCTGGGTAGTAATATTTACCTTCTCCTTCTTTATTATTTTCTTTCATATCCCCTATATAACTAATTTTTCCTTTAATTGAAATGGTTCCTTTAATGTCCTTTTTTCCTTCTCTCCAGTATCCAACATAGTATTGATCAGTAGCAACCCAGTAGTAATATCCTCTTCCATGTCTTTGCTTTGCTTTATTAAGTTGACCTAAGTAAAAGTCTCCTTCAGTTCCATACATAGTTATAGACCATTTTAAATCAGTTTCGCTTATGCTATGGTGAGGAGGATATTCCATAATCAATTCAACTTCTTTCTTATTTTCCTTAGTTAAGCTTTCTAATTCAACTAAGTTAGCATCAATACTCTCAAATTCCATGTTTTCACTTGCTTCATCTAGAGAGGCTGAATGGTAGTCATAGAAATTTTGACCATTTAATTCCTTCTTAAATTGTGAGGAAAGAAAATCTTTAATTGAATAATTATCTAACGAGTGATCTACAACAGGGTCTTTGTTTGCTCCGTTGTAAGTATGTCTTGTTGGCTTAATATAACACATAAATGCTTGTCTGTTTTGTCTCATTGAAAGTACAATTACACTTCCATTACTCGGACAAGAAATTTTAAATGCAGAATTAAGTGGTAAGTCATAAGGAGGTAATAGACTCATATTTTGACAACTGTTAACGCAATCGGCTGTTGAGCACTTATTCGGATTGTTAATTGTTAAATAATAAGCTCCTATTCCAGATCCAGCTACTGAGTTTGATTGTTTGTAGTAAATTCCGTCTTTTGCTTCAGAAATTTCTTTTGCAAATTCATTTTTTATAGATGCTGATAGCATATCCCTTACAAGACAAAAATTTGTATCTGGCTTTTGTTCTTTTAATTTAAACTCATTATCACAGAAGAACCTTATTTGATATTTATCATGCTTTGGTTCTGAACAGTCATTATAATTGCAAAAGACCCAAACGACATAAAAACCTTTTTCTAATTCTTTAGCAGCATGGCAATCAGAATCAATATCGAAACTTGCTGATACATTTGATATAACTCCATCCTTATCGTATTTGCCAATAATTATTGATGTTGGATGAATACTCTTTTTTATACCTCTGTTAAATCTCCAAAATCTGAAAATTGCAGATACATTAAGTTGACATGGCTTATCAGTGTAAAAATTAAAAACTTGAGGTAAAGCTACGTCATTTCCTTTTACTTCGAAATTTTTAACGTAACCATCATAAAGTACATTACAGATATCAGATTCAGAGAAGTAATGAATAAAATCTTTAAAAGGCATAAAAAAGCATCCATCATCAGCGACAACTTCAGCTCCGAAGAATTTCTTCTGTTCTTCGGTCCAAAGGTTAGATTTTTCGGAATAGTCACCGTTCCATTCAGTTTTTCCCCAGGGATTTCTAAGCTCTACCAGTTGTAATCTATTTCCGTTGAATTTTCCTTCTTTTGCGCCGATTAAAGTATATGCATGATGTCTAACTAAGCTTACTTTAACATAGTCATCATTTGGTAAATTAGTGCATGTACTTGTACACATAATGTAATTACGTCTATCAGCATGTACTATTCTTTCCCAAATCTCTTCAGGTTCAGTTCCAACATGTTTTACGCTTTCAACAGAATAACCAGTAAAAGCCATCATAACATCTTTAGGATTACCACTAATAGTATTTGCATAACCTCCATTTACTTTTGCCCATGCTTTTTCTAAAATTACAACCCATAATTCAAGTCCATTTGGCTTAGCATATGTAAAGTTCTTAGTACCTTTATCTACAACAAAGTAGTCGTCTACTACCACAACTTGCCATGCTCCATCAATAAACATAACGATTTCGAAATAGCCGTTATTATTTTTAGTCTTAGTTCTAAAAATTTGGTAAATTAGACAAGGCATTTCAGTAAGAGATGATATTGTAGAAAGAAAATAACAATTACCAATGCTTCCTTGGATGATATCAGAGCTTTCGATAAATTCTTCAAATATAACTGATTTAGGAAAGATGTCATCTATACGCTTCCATTCGACTTTTTTAACGTCAGTTAGCTTCTCAGATTTCGCTTCTATAACTTCTGGGTCGATATATTTTCCGAGTTCGTCTTTAGCTAAAATTGAGTTTTCATTTGGTGGGAATTCAGGGTCGGTAAATTGTCCGCTGGTCCCAGGAGGTTTTTGGTCTCTCCAGTATTTAGTAATATTGTTTGCGTTAAATCCGTTTGGTTTTATTTTTGGAATTTTCTTTTGTTTTAAACCTTTTTTCTTTTCCATTTTAATTATAATATTATATTATTATAATATTAATAAGAGTTATAGATAGGATAGAATTTATAATAAGATAAATTAAATTAAGGATATTGAGAGTAATTTTAATTTTAATTAAATTTAGAAGAATTAAAATAATACATTATATTATTGTATAAGTAGTATATTATTAATGTATTATTAATGAATTATTAATATAAATATCAAATATTCTAAATATTACAATTGATTGCTATTTTGTTATTATAACTACTTTTCTACCAATAAGTTTTTGTCTTTTATTACTAATTTAGCCGGTCTTAAATTTTTAACAGCCATATCACTTGAATTATCTTCCTATAAATTCATAATATTTGATTAATAAGTTGTTTAAGCCATATTTGCCATTTAAGTTATATTAATATGTATATTCAATTTAACAATAAATAATTAATTACATTTGTAACAGGATAACTAGTTTTTGAAGTATTATTCATTAAATTATTTAAACTACTTGACTTAAACACTTGTGTATTTTTTTCTAAGCCCTTAATTAGTTTAGCTTCTAATTCTGAATTCTTGTTATAATACTCTTCGTTCTTTGCTTGTAAAAACTCTCTTGAATTATTTAGTTCATTTTTATCTATTAATAAGCCTTTGTTTTCATTATACCTAATAGTTAATATTGTTAATATATAATATTTGATTAAAATATATTAACTTATCCTCTTACACTTTATGTAATTCTTCCTTCAGCCCATTATTTTCATCTTCTAATACATTAACTCTATTTCTTAAATCTTCTATAACTTCAATCATTTGAATATTAGTTTCACTAATCTCATTTGCTTTTTTTTGAAATTCAGCTATTGTTTCCCATTTAATTAATATCTCTTTAGACTTCTGTTCTAGTTTTGAATTCATATAACGTAAAGCTTTTAATCTTTCTTCTTTGTAACATAAATCTGAATAGATTTTTTCTTTTTCTTTTTCAAGATCTTCATTCTTTTTTTGTAAGTTAACTTGCTTTTTAACAATTAGTTTGAAATCGTCAGAATGTAAACGTAAAGTACTTTCGTTTTCGATTATTTTTTGCTTTAGTTCAAAGTTTACTTTTATTAATTCATCAATTTTAACTTTGCTATCGTTGTAATTCTTGATTAGTTCTAAATTAAGTATATTTTTATTTGAGTTTATATAAGTTTTTATGTAAGTTTATAGTAGTAAGTTTATATGTAAGTTAAAAGTAAGTTTATAGTAAGTTTATATGTAAGTTTATATGTTTTATATAGTTTTTTCATTTATAGTTTATAATCAATTACTTACCTGAATAATGTTGTTCTAAATTTTCTTCATCTTTCTCTACTTTCCCATATTTAATTGTTATATTTTGATATTCATTATTTACTGTTTTAATTGTTTCTTCAAGTAATTTAATTTGTTTGGTATACTGATTATTTTTTGCTCTTTCTTCTGTAAGTAAAAAATTCACTTTTTCTATTTTGTTATTTAAACTTGAAACTTTATCCTTGTTTAATTTTGTTATTTCTTCGCTTTGTTCTGATTGACTAAGTAATAATTCTTCATTTTCATCGCGTAATTTTTTGAGCTTAAAATTAAATAAATATAATGTTTATTATGTTTATTACCTCATGCTCATAAGTTTCTTTAATTTTATCAATAGCTTCTTTTAAATTATTTATTTCATCTGAATAAGTAGGAAGTGGCTGAGATAGGTCGTTATTATTTTGACTGTTGTTATTTGAGTTCTTATCATTCGTTGTATTGTTCGTATTATACATAGTGTTTATTTTCTTATATAGTAATTTTAATGTATCGTTTATAGATAGTAGTTTATTTTTATGTATTCTAGATGGAATTTCTGCTATGACTTCAATCATGTCTTTTTCGATTTTATACATTATAGTTTGGATTGAGAATTCACTTTTTCTATACGAGGATGTAGATGAATGTTGTGATTTGTTGTCTTTATTTTCTTTATTGTCTTTATTGTCTTTATTGTCTTTATTATCCATTTTTGTTAGTTTTATTTTTATTAAGTTTATTATTTATGTTTGTAATTATTTTTTGTTTAGAATATATTTATTTTGATTTGATTTGAATAATTATTTAAATATTTCTAATTTTATTTAAAATATATAAAATGGAAATTATAAGCGAGTTTAATGGCCTCAAAATATACTATTTTAAGAGGAAGTTAACGCAAAATCAAACTAATTATATTGACACTCTTATTAAATCTATCGAAGATAACACATCTCTCCTTGTAGAATTTCCCCCAACGCTTGATAAAGATTATTTAATGCTTTCAACTTTATTTAGTATGTGCGAGCTCAAAAAGCTTAAATTTACAGTCATTCTACAAAATTATGATAAAATGAATGAATATTTAAAAATAATTAAATCAATTTGTGAAATAAGACGAAAGTTTAAGTTAAAATCATCTACAAAAGTTTTTCCGTTATTTGAAAGAAAATTAGTATGTCTTAATGAGTCTCTATTAGAAAATTGTATGTATTAAATATAATTAACATAATAATATAATATAATTAACATAAAATAATTTAATAATCGTATTCATAATATCTAATCGTAATATATTAGCATCTAGCTTAGATTTTGATTTTTACTGCACAAAATATACCAATTCAAATATAAAGGATCCATCTAAAATGTGTAATTACTATTCGGTAAGATTGAATAGAAATATTAAAATTATACTATTAGATAATAGATTTTATTAATAGATAATAAATTTTCATTAACAATTCTTAAGATTACTTAAAATAACATAACTTTTCAGAATTTAAAAAATAACGAATCAATCACAATCGAATATGAGCACGAACAAGATAATAATTTCGATAAATTAATATATAGTTTTAGAAATAACAAACAATGTCCTTTTTATTATTTCCTAAATAACATTCAACAAGCTGGAATAATATTTACAACATATTCAGACTACTTTAATTCTAAATCAAGAAATCATTTATCAAGTTTGATTAAGATCGAAGACTATCATGTTGTCTTTGATACTTGTGATAATATAGGTAATTAGTAATTATATTTATATGTTTATATGTTTAAAGAAAAGTTTATATAATTAATAGATAAAAATATCTCTGATGCGTGCAGTATTAATATCGATGAAAACCTTATTGTTTTGTCGATTAATCAGCTATTAAAACTAAAAGAACTTTATAATGAAGTTAATGATGATAATAATAACAATTCTAAGAGTGTAAAAGATAGTAATGATAGTAAAGATGTTCCCAATAATAATCGTAATGATATTGTACGTAATATAAACGGTAATGGAAATGGGATAAAGAGCAGTATTGATATTGTTATGCATGATTTAAATCATAGTCATATTAATCATAACAATGCCAATGGGATGGATATCGATAGTGATAATAATTTTAAAGATATAGATTATTGTAAAGATAAAACTGAAAATGAGTTTATATTTCAAAATCATTTAAATTATCCAATAAGAGAAAGTAAATATTACTTAACATTAACTTAATATTTATCATTAATAATTATTAGAAAACCTTCCAGGTAATATCCGCAAATCTTTTGACTACTTCAACTTATTCACAAAAGTCTTGATCTTTATCAAAAATAAATGCTTTTTAAAAACAAAAATAGAAAACTTTTACAAACTTCAATTATTCCTCTATAATGAATGGATTGAGTTCCGAACATTAAAATTTTTCTTTAGAAGACTTATCGAAATATTTAATACTCTAATCAGCAGCTCAAAATTTAAATGTGATGACTACTACCATCTTTCAGTATTTTGTATCTTTATCACAAAAATTGCAATAGTATCAACAGACGAAGTTTATCTGTTAAACTACAATACAGTAGAAAGTTTTACTGAATCTCAAAAAGAAAAGAAGGAAATCTTTAATTTAGAGCTAAAATGTATGGAACCATCTAAAATATTAAATAAAACAATAAAAAGCTTCAAACATTGTATTTTAACAAGCGGTAGTCTAGGAAAAATTGATATCTATCAAAACTTAAATAACTTAAATAAAATTTGTCCTAACTGCATAGTAAAGTCGTATAATGATGACTCCGATAATAAGAATATTTATATTGGTAGTATCTCCCAATCTAATTCGAATAATATACAATTTTACGGAGAAGTTTTAATTAAATTGTGTAGTAGTATCCCTGATGGTATACTATGCTACTTTTCTAGCCAAAATTTGTTGGAGCATTACATACATATATGGACAGAGAATCAAACTTTAGATAAGATTATGGATTATAAGCTATTATTTATAGAAGAAAAGAACTCGAAGAGTATTGCAAATACTATTGTCAATTATAAAACAGCCTGTGATTTAGGAAGAGGTGGCATATTTTTTATATCACTAAGAAATAAAGTAATTAAGCTAACTTTACCTTAATTTTAATTAAATTCATTAATAATAGGTTAGCAAAATGACGTCATTCCAAAACCATCAAGCTAGAGGTATAATCTTTATTGGCTTTCCTATTGAGACTAAAATATATAATTTCTCTGAACATAACTCAAATCAAGATTTTAAAGTAGATTATAAACTAATGCTGAAAAATTATAAAAATATTCATAACATCGAAGAGACAAATTTTCTTAACTATGATGCTGTAAGACTATTTTCAAACAAATTTGCAGAAACTATATCATCTTCAAAAGATAAAAAGATCCTAGTGATACTAAATGAAAAGTTACAATCGATACATGTTAAAAAATACTTACCTGAATGGATATCGAATTATATTCATTCTGATGAAGAGAGGAAGGATATTAATTCGGAAGAGTGCTTGAAGGAAATTAAAAACTTTTTAAAATAATTAATAATAGAAATAATAAATTAATAAGTAATATTAAAAGATAAGTTATAATAATATATAATTTAACTCTTCTGTGTTATTTATATTAAACTGTCATTGATTATTTCTTAATTAATTCTAACGAATTATATTATAACCTAATAAAAATATAAACATACATAACATAATTTATAAAATAAAAATGGGAAACATTAACGATACAGAAAAAAAACTAAGCAATCATAATCTAAACAATCTAAACAATATTACTGATGACAATAAAGATAATAATCTAAATATAATTGTTAAACAACCTAAAAAGATAAACTCATTTACTTTAAAAAGGGTAGACTCAGATGTTACTGATTTTACTGATTTAAGTAAAGGTGACAATGAAGAAAAGCCTTTAACTATAAAAGATAAAGACGATCAAGATGATAGAGGAAAAATTGATATTCTAACACCTATTACTGTTAATAAGCAATACAAAAAAGAGAAAACTAAAATAGAATATGAAACCACAGAAAATAATGAAGAATACAACTTTGATAGTGAAAAACCTTCAAAATGCCCTGTAAAATTCTTGCTTAACTCGACTTATCCTGATTTTACTTATGTAAAAGATGAAGATATGTATACGCTTTGGTTAGACTTAAGTTATAAATTTGTCGATTTAATTAAATCATTTAACGAATATAATATTAGTAAAAGAAGAATTATCTTACTTCATGGAATAATTGAATATAATTTATTACATTATAAAACAATTTCTAATACTCTTGATTTCAAACAAGCCCTCCAGAATTATGTAGAGTCAATATGGTCCCAAGACAGAAGTATATATGAACAAGCATATTACAAACTTGATGAG
>Ga0100378_1003302_pt1 | contig 15494 bp, 14 predicted proteins | sample CryGeymeta201502_FD_81535 | JGI IMG/M metagenome (GOLD analysis project Ga0100378, IMG submission 81535) | Groundwater microbial communities from Crystal Geyser aquifers in Utah, USA - Crystal Geyser metaG 2015-02 | ecosystem: Environmental > Aquatic > Deep subsurface > Groundwater | place: USA...
AATCAGTAACTGAAAATTGCATTGAAATGGGCAAATGATCGCTGTAACCTGAACCATAACCATAACTATCCCAACGTTTTGGAATAAAAGCAAAATCATAGACATTCAGACCGACAAAAGCACCTACAGCAAAAGAATTGTCTTTATAAAAAACCCCTGTTTCGTTATACATCGAAGATGGAATGATAATATTCATGAGAGTCCCTAATTCTCCACGATAGGCTTCAGAACCACGTTTATCATAAGAGAATTCATACCATATATTGTATAAGGAATCAGTTTTATTTTCTGCTACAGCCATTTCATTACCCCCAACTTTAAGTACATCTCTTAAGGCGATTACTGCCGCATCTTTCATCAATAAATGTTGGTTGTAGCTTTCATTAAAATCACCCGCTAGAATGAAATCCAAATCAGGTTGAGCTTTTCTTAATTCGGACAAACGAGCATGTAGTGATGCTGCATTTCCAACTCTAATTTCTTCCATTTTAGGACTTCCAGCTCCACTTTTCCAATGATTTGCAAAAACTACTAAAGGACTTCCATTAACATCTAACCAAGCTTCTACAATTGGGCGAGCTCCTTTTATAGGAATAAGCCTAGATTTTTCACGATTTATCGGCAATTTTGAGAAAACAGCGTTCTTTTGAACATTTATTGGTCCTTTTTTTCCAATTTCGGAATAACCAATCACAAAATCATAACCTGTTAAACCTTCGTCATGCAACGCTTTAAGTAGTAAAAATTCAGATGGAATATCTTGAATTTCTTCGTTTAAATGTTCTAGAAGCATTTTTTTAAAGGTCGTATTTCCCCATTTTTCCAAAAACATTTTGGTTTTAACGTTTCTGTGAGATGGCGTAAAATCACTTTCTAATTCTGCAAAAGCTACAACATCTGGCCCTTTTCCATCGTTATATTTTTTAAGGACTGAAACGATATTACTAATTTTATTAAACACATCCTCAGGGGAATATTGTGCATTTCCATCTTTATCTAATGGCATATAATCTTCAAAAACGGCTTTTTCGTCTAAATCGAACAGGTTTTCCACATTATAGGAGACAAATGTGTATGTTGTTTGAGCAAGAAGTGATGATCCTGCAAGAAAGGTAAAAAGGGCAAGTAGCAATAAACGGTTCATAAAAGCTAATAAAGTGACTAAAGAGTTAAAATAGCAAAATGAAAAATCAGGAATGAGATTATTTTTTCGACGATTACACAGCTTCGTTTTGAATAAGGATGAACTGATTTTTTCAAAACTTATTGTAAGTTTAGAAGTTTGATATTAAAATTTAAGTAATTTCACTTCGTGATGCCTTCGGTATCGAGTGGAATCGAGAAATTTACCTTTTAAACTTCATTTATTGTAATAGCGATGAAATAATACTAACTCGAAAAGTTGTTTTCACTTCTCGTTCTTTTTTTTAATTCGAAGATATCTTCACTTTGATTCGGTCTGGGTTCTTACTTTTTTATTAATTTTGGGTTCATCTCCGGTCGATATGACTTTTTTTGTCTTTTCTATTTAAATCGAGAAATCTTTTAATCAAAATCAACTCGAATAAAAAAGTGATAAAATGATTATCAGACCAAAAATTAAAATTACTGATCCCGAGACTCTATTAATCGTTAGCAGTATCCTTGGATTGAACTTATGTCGAATATGATTAATTACATAACTTAAGAAAAACCACCACAATGCAGACCCAACAAAAACACCAAGAATCAATAATAAAGATGCTTCTAAACTTCCACTATGTTCACCTAAATCAAGTCCTGCAAAAATCCCTAAAAAAATCATAATGGTTAATGGATTCGTAAGTGTAATCAAAAAAGTTGATGAGAAAGCACGCCATAGACTTTTATTATCAATTACAGGATTTTTACGCATTATTTTGGGTTTTGCTAAAATCATCCGTAAACCAAGAATTAGAATTACAATTCCTCCCGTTATCTTTACAAACGGTAGATGATCAAACAAAAAGGTAGAAACAAGTGTTAATCCGAAGCCTGCAATAAAACCGTAAAAGGTGTCGGCTAAGGCAGCACCAAGACCAGAAACAAAGCCTTTCCACCTTCCGTCATTTAAGGTTCGTTGAATGCAAATCAAATTAATTGGACCTACGGGTACAGCTATGGTTATACCAGCAATGAGTCCTTTCAAAAAAATAGTTAGTATCATTACGTTAAAATAAGCAGATATGAGCTAAAGCTAATTATGTTGATCTCAGATTTAACATTAACCTAAATTGACGGATGGTTTGTAATTCATCTGGGGCTCATCTCCAGTCAATACCGAAGGCACCGCGAAGCGATTCGAAGAACTAAGAAGTGAAATGACGTTAATTTTCGGGATAAATGCCAAACACTATGCCCCTATTATGGAGACCTCTCCATTATGGCGACAGCATCCTCGCTGGTGCCTTTAAAATTAACGTCAGCGTCCTCGCTGACATCCGAATTTAAACTAGGAATTAGCTAAAAAACAACAACACTAAGTTCACGATTAGGCTTCATTACTTGTTAATGTTGTAAACGAGGAAATTTACTCTATTTCCCAAGCACTAGTGAGGACGCTTTCGCTATGATTTTTTGGGCTTAGATAGTAATTAAGTAGCTAACCTTCGGTCAATATGACTTTTATAACTTCTTGTATTTCAACAGTATAGAATTTCCAATTACAAAGACGTCACTAAAAGCCATTGTTGCTGCGCCAATCATTGGGCTTAATAATACTCCATAAAATGGCCATAACACACCTGCCGCAATTGGAATCGCCATCACGTTATAAAAAAATGCCCAAAACAAATTTTGTTTAATCGTTAAGACTGTCTGTTTTGACAATTGAATCGCTTCAGAAATTTTCAATAAAGAATTATTCAGTAAAATCACATCGCTTGACTCCATTGCGATATCTGTTCCGTGACCCATCGAGAAACCAACATAAGCTTTTGCCAACGATGGCGCATCATTAATCCCATCTCCTACCATAGCTACTTTTTTATTTTCTTTCATCAGTTTATCAATAACTGCTGCTTTTTCGTGAGGTAAAACATTTGCTATAATGTGTTGAATTCCGGCTTGTTTGGCAATGAGTCCTGCTGATTTTTCGTTATCACCAGTAAGCATAATTACCTGAATTCCTGCATCTGTCAGTTTTTTAACAGCTTGAGCCGAATCATCTCGAAGTGAATCGCTTAAATTAAAAATCGCTACTGGTTTATCATTCACATAAAGCATCACTAAAGTTCCAAATATGGATTTATCCAATTGTTGAAGCGAATTTTCGACTAGTGATTTAATAGTTGCATCTTGATTTTCCAATTCAGATTCGGACGTTTTTTTGATAGAAACCTGAACTCCATTAACATTTGCATCAATTCCACTTCCTGCCGTATTTACAAAATTATCGGGCTGAATGGCTTGAATTCCCGCCGTTTCAACATATTTTACAATTCCTTTTGCAATCGGATGTTCGCTTGGTTTTTCAGCGCTTCCTGCAAGAAATAAAATCTCATTTAATGGCAAATCCGTTAAAGGAATCACTTGTTGAACCTTGATTTCACCTTTTGTCAAGGTTCCAGTTTTGTCTAAAACAACAGTATCCACTTCGTATAATTTTTCAAGAGATTCCCCACCTCGAATTAACATCCCATTTTCAGCTCCTCGACCAATTCCAACCATCACAGCTGTCGGAGCAGCGAGACCCATGGCACACGGACAAGCAATAATCATAACTGCGACCGAAGTCATAACGGCATATCGAAAAGCAAATTCGGTATCAACGAAGAAAAACCAAACGAAGAATGTGGTTAATGCAATAGCTAATACAGTCGGAACAAAAACGGCACTTACTTTGTCGGCTAAACGCTGAATCGGCGCTTTATTTCCGTTCGCTTCTTTTACTAAATAAATAATTCTGCTTAAGGTACTGTTTTCATTCGTTTTTTCAACTTTAAATTGGAATGCTTGATTATTATTTACAGAACCAGCCATCACTTTATCGCCAACGCTCACATCAACAGGAAGCGATTCTCCTGTTATGGTTGACTGATCTAAGCTTGTCTGCCCTTTTGTTATTTCACCATCTAAAGGAACACGCTCACCAGGACGAACCAAAACTATTTCACCAACTGAAATCATTTCAATTTCTTCTTCTATAAAATCAGAGCCTTTTTGAATAAGCGCAGATTTCGGTTGTAGTCCAATGAGTTTTTTTAAACTGTCTGATGTTTTTGCCGTTGCTCTTTTTTCTAGCAAATTACCAGTTAGAATCAGAGTGACAATCGTAGCAGCCGTTTCAAAATACAAATGCGGATGTTGATCTAAAGCATGAAACCAATGGGGAAATAAAATCGCAGCAACCGAATAAAAATACGCCGCCGATGCTCCAATAGAAACAAGTACATCCATATTGGGAGCTTTGGCTTTTAAGGAGTAAAAACCTGATCGGAAGAATCCTCGTCCTGCACCAAAAACTACTACCGTTGTTAAGATTAACTGCATCCATTCATGGCCAGGAAACTCAATCATGAACATTGAAACTATAAATACGGGTAGAGTAGCAATAATGGCTAAAAGAAGTCGATTTCTGTATGATTTATAGATTTTTTCCTCAGCTAATTTCTGTTCTTTCACTTCCGAATCTAAAACAGGTGTGTAACCGATTTGAATAATCTCTTTTTTTAAGCGAGCCGAACTAATGCTTGCAGTATCATGTTGAATGGTAACTGTTTTCGCCGCAAAATTGACATCAACCTGCGTTACACCTTCTAAAGCTGAAACCCATGTTTCAATACTTTTAACACATGAAGCACAATCAATATCTTGAACAGAAAAGCGTGTTTTTTCTTGAGGAACGTCATAACCTGCATTTATTATACTTGTAATGAGTTTTTGGACGGCTATTTTCGATTCATCAAAAGATATTTTTGCGGATTCCGTAGCCAAATTCACATCAATCTGACTCACTCCATCGTTCGATTTTACCACTTTTTCTACAGTTCTTACGCAAGAGGCGCAATCCATTCCTTTTACAGGAATTGTTATTGTTTTCATGTTTATTTAATTGATTGATATATATTGTTAAATCCGTTAATACTAGTTTTTCTTTATAACTTTAAATTATAATTAGCTTATAAATTCTATTGACGATTTTGAGGTAATTTAAAAATTGAGTTCATGCTAATTTCAAATGGTTTTTTTATCGTTTTCAGGATTTGATTTTAAGTTAAACAGTGCTTGCTTTTTTAGCTTAATTCTCAAATCATATCGAGAACTCTTTTTTGATTTTTTTAAATTGGGGACATTAACTCACTTTTGCGGTCAATTCAAAATCCAAAACCAAATCCAACATTTGTCGAATTCGTTCATCAGTGAGTTTATAAAATTTAACTTGTCCTTCTCTTCGGGAATCAACAATGCTTTTGTCTTTCAATTTTCTAAGTTGATGAGAGACTGCCGAAGTTGTAGAATCTACCGTAACAGCCAATTCATGCACACACATTTCGTTTTTAGAAAGCGCTAAAACGATAGTTAAACGAGTTGTATCGCTAAGGCTTGAAAAAAGCCCACTCATTAAATTCAACACTGCCATTTCTGGAAATTCCGTTTTTACTCTGTGAATTTTAGAGACATCGCAACAATTGGGTAATTGATCATCCATAAAATCTGCTTATTTGAACATTTATTCAAATATATAATTCACTTTAAAATTTATCAAATAAAGTTTTTCTTATTGCGACTTTCTTTCTTTTTTACGGTTGTAAGCGAGGACGCTTACTCTTTTTTTCTTAAGCACCAGCGTGGACGCTGTCGCTATGTTTTGGGCTTTGTTTTTAATATATCAAATTGCTTTATTAGCTCTTTGTTAGGGTAGAGAGTATTCAAATCTAGACTTAGATCCATTGAAAATCCGCTGTGATTTTCTGATACTTCTAGCCTTTCTTGGAATAAAATGCACCTTCTCTCTTGTTGCTTATGAGTACACTCCGAAAAGTTGTGTTTAGCAAAATATTCGGCGGATTCTTAGTATTTAGAGGGGTGTAAATCGACAGAATCGACTTTTTGGAGTGGACTCTTGCTTATTAATTATTTTTTCTAATTTGGCACGAGTAAATGCTTACACTTGAATAAGGATCTAACAGAATGGGTTATGAAAGAACAATGGCAAAGTTTGTGACTCTTCCCAAAAAAAAGCCGGTTGAACCGGCTTTTTTCTTAATGAAATACGTCTTTAATTTTGTCAAAGAAACTTTTTTCTTTTGTCTCTATTCGTTTGGGGTCAAAGTGTTTACTTTGTCTTAACCATTCAACTTTTTTGCGATCTTCTATGCTTAGTTCCGTTGGGATGTAAATGTTTACTCTAATGTATTGATCCCCGGCAACTGAAGAATTCAATCCGATAATTCCTTTATCGCGCATACGAAGCAATTTATTGGGTTGGGTTCCTTCTTCAATTTTTATTTTAGCAAAACCACGTAACGTTGGTACTTCTACCTCTGTTCCCAAAATGGCATCAGCTACACTAATCGTTAAATCGTGATAAATATCGTTACCATCACGTTTAAAATCTTTGTGTTCTTGTTCTTCCAATAATACAATCAGATTTCCAGCTTCTCCACCACGAATACCTGCATTTCCTTGATTTCTCAATGTGATATAATTCCCATTAGAAACACCACTCGGAATTTTGACTTTAACGGTTTCTTCGCCTTTTAAACGACCTTCGCCATCACATTTAATACATTTGTTTTTAATGGTTCTACCCTCTCCATAACAAGTTGGACAAGGTTGAACATTTACAAATTGCCCAAACATAGTTCGAGATACTTGGCGAACCTCACCCATTCCATTACAAGTTCCACAAGTCATGAAATCTGCATCCGTTTCAGCACCAGAGCCATTACAGGTAGAACACTTTATGTGCTTCTTTACTTTTAAGGTTTTTTCAGTACCAAAGGCAATTTCATCTAAACTTAAATTGATGGAAAGCTTTAAGTCGTTTCCAGGTCGCCCTACTTGTCGTTGAGCCCTGCTTCTTCCACGTCCACTACCGCCAAAAATATCCTCGAATCCGCCGCCGCCGAAGCCACCGCCTAAGATATCACCAAATCGAGAGAAAATATCTTCAAAGCTAACATTTTGGAAATCAGGTTCATTAAATCCACCAGAGTGCATACCACTATGGCCATAACGATCGTAACGTGCTTTTTTATTTTCGTCTTTTAAAACGTCAAATGCTTCAGCTGCCTCTTTGAAATTTTCGGCTGCTTTAGGATTATCTGGATTTCTATCAGGGTGATATTGCATAGCCAATTTGCGATAAGCACGTTTAATCTCATCAGTTGAGGCCTCTTTGCTTACTCCAAGAACTTCATAATAATCTCTTTTTGCCATTATTTTACTCGCTTACAATTACTTTTGCATGTCTAATTACACGTTCACCCATTTTGTAACCCGCCTCAAAAACTTGAAGAACCGTTCCTGATGGAGTTTCAGCATTTGGCGCAGGCTGCCGAAGTAATGCCTCATGTACATTCACATCGAACGGAACACCCGTTTCATTAATTTTTTCTATACCATTTTTGATAAGCACATTTTCAAATTTTTCGGCAACTAATTGTACACCTTTTAAAAAGCTATCATCAATTGTTAAATTTTTTGCACTATCCAATGTTCGTTGTAAATCGTCGCTTATTGGTAAGAATTCATTCAGAGCTTCGGCTTTAGATAACTGAATAGTCATGTAACGTTCGCGTTCAACTCTTTTGCGCATATTCTCAAATTCTGCTACTTTCCTTAGAAATAGATCATTTTTAGCAGCTAATTCTGCTTTAATTTGATCCAATTCCCATTGAAGTTTTTCCATTTCGGTTAATTTAACGCTCAGTTCTCCTGCTTCGTTATTTGTGGTTGATTCGTTTATAAGTTCTTCGCTTTCTATAGCAGTCGTGTTCATTGAGTCAGTTTCTACTGTTTGATTTTCCTGTTCAGACATAGTTTAATTTTGAGATAGATGGTAGTTTAATTGGTTTTTCATTAAAAATGATTGAGTTAGATTTGATTTAAAAATGAAATCTATTTCATTAATTTCGAATAAGTCATGTTTTTGCTCGTATTATTCGTTTAAAATCATGTTTCTTTATCGGTAAAGTTAATGACAATCGCTCTAACTCTTTTGGCGAGTCATAACGCCAATTGAAGTCAATTATTGAGTTTTTTGAAAACATTTTTTGTTTTTATTGAATTTGAGTGGAAATATACGTTCATTTTCAATTTGACTTAACCTCTTTTGCAAATTTAATGCAATCAATTGCATTGATAGTTAGATTACGCTTCTAGTTTCTTTTAAAACAAAAATCTTGAACATATATTTACATTGTCTTAACTACCATGAACAATCAAGTAGTTAGTTTTACTCAAAAAAGACCTCAATTTAAAAAAAAAGCAGTCATTGTTAGAACAAATAGTACAAATTTACCATACTTGGAATCAGATTTGCTAGACTATTACAAAACTGAATACTTTTGTTACAGAATATCTTTTTCTATGCTATTGAGCTCTAGAAATTCTGTCATATATTTTTAGTATTGTTGGAAATACTTAAATTATGAGGAAAAATTTGAACTTTATCTTTATAATTTAACTAAAATCAGCGTCTTTTTCCGCTTTTCCTTATTTTTTACAGTTGTAAGAAAAATTATACCACATGTTTTTGACGAAAGTCTTTAAATCTGCTTTATTTATAGTTCTTTTTTTGATGTATTCAACCGGAAGTCTATTCGGTCAGGCTGTATCTATTTCCAATTATGAATTCAGTATTGGGGTGTATTTAGGCGTGCCTAATTATTGGGGTGATTATAATGGGGGTTTATTGGGGTCGGGTGCAAGTTACCGTGAAAGTGGAACGACTCCTCAATCAATTTTTGGTAGTGATGTTAACTTTGGGCTTGCAGCTTGGGTTCCAATTGGTTGGAATTTTTCACTACGACCTAACATGGAATTTGGAACTCTGACTTACAGTATTCCTGAACCGTCTTACACCTATAATATGAGTACACCCTATCAATTATATGGCGCAAATCTACAATATGATTTAAATTGGGGTTCCCGTTTTGTTCCTTATTTTGGAATAGGATATGAATATCTAAAATTTAACGTTCCAGCTCAAAACATAGATCCTGAATTTATAGTTGCTTCAACTTTAGAATCATTTCAGAGTGCAACTTCTTCTACTATTCCAATAACACTAGGATTTACCTATCATTTTTCACAATTCTCAAGCATTTTTATGGAGTCAACACTCCGAATCACTTCCACGAATACGCTTGATAACTATCAGCCTGAAAATTCAAATTTCTCTATGCAAAATGATGCTATCTTTAGTATTCAAGGAGGTTTACGAGTAAAGGTTTTCAGTATTGTTCGTTTAATGATGGCTTCGCCCAAACCTAAACCAGCTGCGAAATTTTTTATTGATATGCCATTAATTTCTTGGGTTCCTCCAACTCCTGATTTACTCCCTATTCCTAGTGAAGCAGATTTAAGTAACGATGCATTCTTGGCTCAATTAAATCGTACAAGAGATCAAAATGGACGACTAAATGCGCCTATGCCTTCTGTTGTACTTCCAGTTCCGGTGCCTGCTGTTCCTGTACCTGTTCCATCACCACCTATCACTAAAGCGCCAGAACCAAAAGTTGAAAAGCCAAAAAGAACAGAACCAATAAAAATTGTGGAACCTGAAAATAGAGTTTTTGATACCTCGGCAGAATTAAATAAAATTGAAGAAATTAAGAAACAGCGCGAACAAATTACAATTAAGCGCGAAAATACCAGTCAAGGTGATAATTTAAATTTTGTTGAAGGCGATGAGAATAGAAATATTCTAAATTGGGATCCATACATTCCTGTAGTAATGAACAATCCTATTGATTTCCCAATGGAATTAGCTGAACAAATTAAAGTCTGGCCCGTTGCCCAAGAAGGATATTATGTTCAAGTTTATGCTACCGTGGGACCACGTTATGCTGTAAGAAATTTTAAGAAAACAATTGAAGCTCTAAAAAATTCAGGTTTATTAGAAGATCCTGAGCGCCAAGTAGTTATTATACAACGCAGACAATTCCTTGAAATTAGAATTGGTGCTTTTAACTCCTACGAAGATACTATTGAAATTATGGAGTACATGCAAGGCACATATTTTGATTCCTTCTCTGTGTTGTATTTACCTGACCAACAATAATGCAGGATAAGCTATTTCGACTCCTTTATTTCATTTTACTTCTTGTACTTTGTAGTGCAAAATTAGCCGTTGCTCAGGAAAATACTTCCCCATTTCAGCGTATATCTGTTGATTTTTCGTATGGATTACCTTTTTATCAGGGTGATTTTTATAGTTTTTTTTCTACACCTGCCCCCTATCAAGATCAGCCATTAAAGGGAATGGCTATTTCCAATAATAGTATTCTTCAGGGAAGTGTTACCATTCCATGGAAAAAATGGTTAGGGTTTCGTTTAAAAGCTACACAAGCAACACTATTTTTTTCTGAAGCTAATGCTCAAGTTTTTTTTAAAAATAGTTTGTATGATTTCACTGGAGCGGTACAATTTAGTTTTTCTTACAAATACTTTCAAACTTATCTTTATTTGGGTGGTGGTTATCATACTTCAAGTGATGCAACTGTTTTTCAAACATTAGAAGATTTGAATACTGGAAATAATGATGATCAGGTTCAACGTATTAGTTCAACAGCAGGATTTGGAATTGAATACATTTTTTGGAAACAATTCGCCCTTTTTGCTGAATTCGACTACTATTTTTCAGGTTCAGATCGATTTGATGGGTATAATGGCTTTGCAGCAGGTATGCCTGAGTTAGAGAAGGAAAAAACCTATTTAGACCGAGACCGATTATTGAGTGGCCGTGGTGGCTTACGAGTTTATTTTACAGGTAAGGCTAAAAATGTTGCGGAACGTTCATTCGATAAGCCTTCTTCTGCCTATTATGATAATCCGTATTTGCCTGAAGATCATAAAGTGGAGCAAGAAGGACTTTCAGAAGAATTAAAGCGTTTAGGAGTTAAAAAAAATCTTCAAGGATATACGGTTTTAGTCAATCATGTTATGAATATTGAGGAATTAAAGCGTCAAAAAGAAGCTGGAGATCGTGTGATCTCTTACATTCAAGCTAAAATTCCAGCTGCAACTTTAGAGCTTTTATTAGAAAATAAAGGGTTTACTATTCATATTGGTGGGTTTGCTAGTCAAGGACAAGCAAAAAACGCACTTTACATTATACGACAGTATTATAGTAATGGTTTAGTTGTACGACACTGATTTTTTTTCGATGTTCAACTAAGTTTGAATGATTGAGTCCACATCAAAAAGTCAATTCTTTAGGTTTATTCCCTTCCACATACTACGAATTCGACGAATAGTTTGTTAAAAACTACTTTTCGGAGTGCGCTCATGATTATATGATTTATTTAAAATCGCATCTTTTGTACATTTTAGATTATACATTTCTAAATATTTTCAATTTTGACTTGTAAACCTGCTATTCTTTTTGTTATTTACCTAATTCTGGAATAAAGATTATTGTACTATTTTTTAATCAAAACCTTGAATATAAATTAAGTTGAATGTCATTTGGGTTTGCATTAAAAACTAGATTGTAAGCACAAGCGGATGCTTGCGCTTGGAAATTGATGCGCTGGCGGATGCTTGCGCTTGGAAATTAAAGCACTAGCAGATGCTTGCGCTTGGAAATTGATGCACTAGCGGATGCTTGCGCTTGGAAATTAAAGCACTAGCAGATGCTTGCGCTTGGAAATTGATGCGCTGGCGGACGCTGGCGCTTGGTAATTGATGCACTAGCGGATGCTTGCGCTTGGAAATTGATGCACTAGCGGATGCTTGCGCTTGGAAATTAAAGCACAAGCGGACGCTTGCGCTTGGAAATTAAAGCACTAGCAGATGCTTGCGCTTGGAAATTGGTGCGTTGGCGGACGCTTGCGCTTGGAAATTAAAGCACTAGCAGATGCTTGCGCTTGGAAATTGATGCGCTGGCGGACGCTTGCGCTTGGAAATTAAAGCACTAGCAGATGCTTGCGATTTAATTTGTGCTAGTTATGGTTTGTGTTTAGAAACCGATTGCTTAAATATATTTTTGGGTCCATTGTTGTAAAAAATGATTCTCTTTTTCTAGAGTTTGTTGATTTATTAATCCCCTAATAACCGAAAGCGTTACCGCTCTTGTTCTTGGGCTGAATAAGTTTCCCCACTTTTCTGAAGAATATTGTTCATCAGTAACGCCTAATTTTGAATAAAGTGAGGCAAGTCTGTTTTGAACTCCCCTTTTGGTAATAAAACGTCTTTGAGCAATTGCGTTATCTGATAAACCTAAAGCTAAATCGACTAATGTTTCATATTCAACATCAGTTAAGCCTGTATTTTTATCAAATGTCGTTTGTTTAACTTTGCGAATTTTGGGATCAATCCAACATTGATCGTATTCCAAAATGTATTGAATCGCATTTAAAATCTGCTCATCAAGCGCGGTTTTAATCAAAAAGCCATAAACTGCTTTTTCAGGGACAATTGAAAACAATTTTCTCACATACAACTCATCTGAGTGCTGAGACCAAAAAAGGATGCGCATACTTTGATCTTTATCCCAAACTTGTTTTGCAACATCAATACCTGATTGATCAGGAAGTTGTAAGTCAAAAATGCACAAATCAATAGTTTTTTTTTCAAATATTCTTAGAGCTTCTGCAGCCGTTGCTGCTTCTAATATTTCCGTTGAATTACTAAACTGTTGATGAATTAAGTCGCGCATGTAATGTCTATGTACAGCGTCGTCATCAAGAATTATAACATTTTTAATCATTTTCTATGAATTTAATTTAACAAGTGAAAGTAGTTAAAACCTAGTCATATTTCAACTGTCATGATAAGGTTTACGAGATTAAACGTAAGGATTTCCGTTTCGCCAACGAATGAGTTGTACGCCATCTCGAATAGGAAGAAATGTGGCAATTACCCTTTTATCTGTTTTTATTTGCTCATTTAACAGATCAATAATTTTCTTTTTACGATCTTTTTGTTCCCTGTCTTTTTCCGACCAAAACATGTTATCAATAATCAGTGTACCGTTTGGGCTTAATTTTGGTAACAAGGTATCGTAATAAACAGGATAATTTTCTTTATCTGCATCAATGAAGATAAGATCAAAGTTTTCTTTTATAGATGGAATTACATGTTTTGCGTAATCATTTATGATTTCAATAGAACAAGTATTCTCAGCGTTTTCGAAATGTGGTTTTGCAATAGTTATGTAGCGTTTATTTGGCTCAATAGTTAATACTCGACCAGAATTTCCACAGTTTTTAAAAATTGCTTGTGCAAAGGCTAAAGTAGACAAACCTGTAAACATACCTAATTCAAGAACTGACTTATACTTAGCCGTTTCTATAAGATGCTGATACATAGATAACTCAACAGATGAACTAAACATATCTGTGAAAGCCAATTCCTTTTCAGCAGATTTAATGATGTTTTGCAGTTGCGGGTTAAGTTGTTCTGTATATTCGGTGCTGAAATTGTTCAATTTTTCTAAAACATTCATGCAATTACCTGAAATTGATTCGACAGATTTTCTGAAAGATACACCATCTCCTTTTTTGTATGGTTTATTTTCGCGTTATATTCGGTTATTATTCAGAATGAACTTTCATAAGGTGCATTATTATATGGAGTCTGTACCTGATTTGAAAAGTAGTTATTTGTTTATGATGAATCATCATTCTTGGTGGGATGGAATTTTGCCGATGCTTATTCATTCCAAATTAGTTCCTGAATTAAATCCCAAGGGGATGATGGATGAAACTCAATTAAAACGACTTCATTTTTTCAGAAAATTTTATGTTTTCTCCGTAAACAGATCAAACCCTAGAAAAGCAATCGCATCAATTAATTATTCTAGAAATCATTTATCAAAGCCTGGCAACTGTTTGTTTTTATTTCCGCAAGGAGCTATTTACCCTAACGATTCAGCATTATTTCAAATAGAAACCGGTTATCAACATATTGTAAAAAATATTGATTTGGTTAAGATGATTCCAGTTATCAGTTATATTGAAACCATGAAAGGACGCAAACCAAATTTGTGGATTCGATTTGGTAGTGAATTACATCCCAGTCTAAACAGCTTTAATGTGCAAAACCAACTTACCGCTGAAATCATTCAGCTTAAAAAAGAAGCACATGAAGAATCTGAAAAATTTATTCGAATTTATTAAATAATGATTCTCCTAACCTGTCTCGCTTTTAGTTTTTTTGTTTTGATTGGAATTACACTGATTTTTCTGCGTAATTGGCTGTATATAAAGCCCATTCACGAAATTTCAGAAGTAATTGAATTAGAAGAAAAACCATTGGTTTCCATTTGTATACCTGCAAGAAATGAAGAATTAGTTATAAATACGTGTGTAAGATCAGCATTAAATCAAACCTACTCAAATATTGAAGTTTTAGTACTTGATGATGATTCGGATGATAAAACACCAGGAATTCTTCAATCCATTAAATCTGATGTTAATGAGTCCTTACAGATAATTAATGGAGCAGGAAAACCGGAAAATTGGCTTGGTAAAAATTGGGCATGTTATCAGTTGAGTAAACAAAGTAAAGGTGAAATTATAATCTTTATTGACGCTGATGTTCAATTAGAGCCACATTGCGTTGATGCTTTAGTAACAAGAATGTCTCAAGACAAATCTATTGGGCTATTATCTATTTGGCCTGAACAGATTGTGATTACATTTTGGGAGCAGATTCTTGTGCCTATGGTTTATTATACCCTTTTAGGATTTCTATATTTACGGTATACCGAAAAGCCGCCACGCTGGATTCCGAAAGGATTAAGAAAATATTTCGCACCTTTATTTGCAGCAGCTTGTGGTCAATTTATGGCGTTTAGAAGAGATATTTATTTAAAAATTGGAGGCCATGAACAAGTAAAAAACAAAGTTGTTGAAGATGTTGAATTAGCAAGATTATGTATTAAGGAGCAACATAAAGTTGTTAATCTAAGTGGAAAAGATGCAGTCTATTGTAGAATGTACCAGAGTTATTCAGAAATAAAACAAGGCTTTAGAAAGAACTTTTTTGCAGGTTTTGGTAATTCTTATATTCTATTTCTTCTTTCCGGTTTGATGCATTTTATTACGTTTATTTTGCCTCTTTTTCTATTGATCTATTATGTTAAAAACGAATTTTGGTATGGAGCTTTACTTGCTTATTGTTTGTTAGTAATACCCATATTTCACCGATATATTTTATTAATGCATTTCAATTGGAAGATTCGTTTTTCATTTTTACACATTTTGGGAGTTTTCTGGTTTCAATATCTAGGAATAATTGTTTTAGGAGACAAGCTGTTTAATCGAAAGGCAAATTGGAAAGGCAGAAAAGTTTCTTGAATA
>Ga0100378_1003308_pt1 | contig 15473 bp, 17 predicted proteins | sample CryGeymeta201502_FD_81535 | JGI IMG/M metagenome (GOLD analysis project Ga0100378, IMG submission 81535) | Groundwater microbial communities from Crystal Geyser aquifers in Utah, USA - Crystal Geyser metaG 2015-02 | ecosystem: Environmental > Aquatic > Deep subsurface > Groundwater | place: USA...
AGCATCATCAACTTTAGACATAGATTACACTAAGCTTGATACTTACTCTTACCAAAGTCTTTTGTCAGAAAACTCAGTTTTAAGTCCTTTGTTATTAGCAATACCCACTTATCCTAGCTCATTTTATTCACATGATACTAACTTATATTATAAAAGTTATATTGGACTTAAACAGACCTGCAAAGATAATTTTATAAATGCTATCCAAAAAAATACAACTGATTTCTTAAGAAAAATGAAAAATGCAAAGGATACTGTCGATTTTATTACATCTCATATTTTTCGAAATTGGGTATCAGCTATTATTTCTTGTGCAATAACTGTAATATGGGGATTTCTAAATTATGGTTTTAAAGGAGGTTGTTTGGCTAAAACAATGTCAAAAACCGATGTGCCCTTTATTGTAATGATATTTTTTGCATGTTTATCTATGGCTGGAACAATATGTACAATATCTTTCTTTTGGGCATTTTATCTTGTTATAAATGAATTTGGAACTATGGATCAATTTAATAAACTAACAGGATGCTTAGATAATAAATCTGAAGAACTGTTAATAATATTTATTGATACTATAAACTTATATCAATTATTATCTTTATGGATTGGTTTTGTACTGTCATGTGCTGTTTTGGCAGGAATAATTATTGAAATAATAATTTGGATATGTTGTATTAATAAAGAGTTTGAAACTGAAGAAGGAGTAAATGATCCTATACCTACTTCGAATCCCAATCAAGATAGTAAGAAGAATAAATTCAGTAATAACGATAATGGCAATTCAATTAGTGGTAATAAAGAAGAAAATTATCTTATAAATCCTCAAGATAATCAAAACAATAAACCCGATGAAGAAGCTGGTAATGGAGGTAATATTGGAAAAGGAGGTAAAGATGGAAAAATTGAAAGTCAATCAATAACAATAAAGCGAATGAACCAAGAAAAACTCAATAATAATATAAACGTTAACGCAGATATTAATTCAAACTATTCTGGAAGAACATTAAATATAAATAATAGAAGAGTTGTTGAAGAAGCTGTTTGTTGTGGATGCCAAGAAGAAATTAAAGTTGATTTAGAAGCAGAATATAAGGAGCGTATTAATCAAATTTTAAAAGGAAGAAATGACGGAGATGAAGAAGTTCTTGATGAGATTGATATAGAGCTGAGAGCAAATGGAAGGGGTAATATTGATCTTAACTTAAATGCAAATGCAAAGGTTGAAATTGAAGCTGAAGATGTTAATAATATTTTTAATGGTGGGAATGGAAATTTAGAATTAAATTATAAAGACGATAGTGATGAAGAGGAACAAATTGAAGAGCTGTAATTAAGTTAAAATATATAATATATCTATATCTATTTATAAATTATATCTTAATTACCTTATGTGTTTAATTGATAAGAAACATTATTAAAATATATTACATATAAACAATTAAATTACAAATGAATAAATAATTCAATAAATAAATCTAAATTGTAATAATAAACTAGTATAACTAAAACTATTATTACGTTTGCATTTACTTCTTATCTTTTTTCTTTAGTTTTTTTGTTTCTTCAGGTTTATATTCAACTGATAGAACTTTACCAACACAAACTGTACTAACATCATCTCTTACAATTATTCTTCCTAGATTTGGATTGTCATTATAAACCTCAATAGGGAATTTTGGTTTTAAAGGAGTAAATTTTACTTCTACAAGTTCACAATTCTTAAAAAATGGTTCTGAGTCTTTAACAACATTGTCTTTATCAACTGATTCTCCAGTTTTGAATTTACTTCTTTTCAAGACATACATTTTACAATTTAAAAAAGCACTTCCTCCAATAACGACCTTAGGGACATATTTATTTGTATACTTACCACGCCAATTAGTTACTAATAACTGTGCATTAAAGCTTTCAACTTTTTTTACTTTAAAACCCTTGTTATATCCAAATAGGTTTTCTCTGCCAGAGTCTGCATCCTTTCTTTCTTGTTTTTCTTGTTTTTTCTTTAGTTTCTCTTGTTGTTTATGATTTGTCTTACTGCCCTTGTCTTTGTCATTTTCATTGACTTCATCATCTGATCTCTCTTCTAGTTTTACCAATACAATTTCGCCTGTATAAGCTTCAGTTAATTCCTTTGTATTAACCTGAATAGAAGTACAAATATATTTGATCTTATTTAGATTTATTTTCATTCCTAATTTTAATGTGCCTGAAGTAATTGAAATACAAATGTATTTTTTCACTTTTGCATACGATATTTTTTCAAAAGCATGAAATCTCAAAGCCTCACTTTCATTTGGTTTTATTTTTTTTAACGAGTTAATAGCTTCAATTAATGTTGGACCTTTAAACCATGATAAATTATCAGACTTTTCAGTTAAGTTATCACCTACAATACCTGACATAGGTACAAATTCTAGATTTTCTTTTTGAAATCCAATTTTGAGTAAATAAGGAATCATTTGTGAGACTACATTATTAAATACATTTTCTGAATATTTCGGATTAGTTAAATCTAGTTTGCTTATGCCAATTATTAATTGTCGGATTCCTAAGGAAAACATTAAAAGCGGATAATCTTTTGTTTCTCCTTTAAAACTATCTTCAAATTCCTCAGCAGAGATAACGAGTAAACAAGCGTCTTTGGAATTAGCAGCTTTAATAATATTGATTGCGAAGTCTGGATGGCCTGGTGTATCGATGAGACATACCTCGTATTTTTTTGTTTCCATATAAGCGATTGAATTTTGAATTGTAACTCCAGATTCTCTTGCAAATTTATCTTTATCCATTACGTATGCAAATTTAAATCCTTCTCTAAATAGTTGTTTTGATTCTCTTTCATAATCATCTAAGTATATTTTAGGAATCACTCCAACTTTGTATAATAACTGCCCTAACAAAGTTGATTTACCTGAGTTAAAATGTCCAACTGTTACTAGACTAAGTCTATTTTTGCTTTTTTTCTCATCATTTTTACTTGTTAGAATATTTTCCATTTATATAATATATTTTGTTAGCAGAATTATAGTAATAATTTATTAAACTTATCAAACTTATTAATTAATAAGTTAATTACTAATTTAAATTTATAAGAGAATTAATTCATTAAAATTAAGAATTCATCGGAAATCCATATGAATAAATTAATAAATTAAATCAATGGATCACATAGAACATTTAAAAAGTAAATAATAACTCTTTAAACTTTTTAATTTGATTATTAGTTTCTGAAAAAGATATCAATCCAACAGAAGTAAGCTTAACACATCGTCTTAAGATCTTTCCTAATGTAACTTTTGGATGCGGAACAAGAATTATCTATTCTTTCAGATTAGGAGATGCTTTCTTGAAAGATTATGATAGTATTTATCCAGAGAAAGTAAAAAAGCATGATCATTATATTGTTTTTACAATGAATACAACAAATAAGCAAGAAGAAGAAAATATTGTTAAGAATTTGCAATTATTAGTTTCGTTAATTTTGTTATTTCCAAAATCTAAGGAATTAAAACTATTAGGACTTGATGTGAAAATATCAAAAAAGGAGTCATTAATATCATTAGAATTAGGTTTTTCCGATAAGTTTTTAATAGAAGTTACCAAAGGTAAATCAGAGTCATACGAATACTTCAAAAAGGACAAAAAGAAAGACTTCGGAGAAAAAATAAATGCAACTTTAACATCAGGTGTATTACTAACACAAGCATTCACAGATACATACGAAGATATCTTAGAAAAAATGCTAGATATTAGCTTTGAAACAGAAGGTGATAGCCATATTCCATTTAGTATTAACTGGTGGATAGAAGAAACTAAAAAAGATAAAACTTTAGAAGAGCCAGCGAAGAAAGAAACAATTAAAGAAAAAATATACGACGAAGTAATAGAATACTTTAATAAAATATTAACATTCAAACATATTGACTCTAACTATTGTTATGATAGAGAGTTTATAAAAAAAGTAATATATGAATATGGCTCAAAGAGTAAATTCTTTGAGGAGAAAAATGAACAAATAAAGGATTTTCAAAAAAACTTTAATAACGTAGTTACAATAACAAATATAATCGAAACGTTATCAGGATTATTTGGGAAGTACTTAAGAATATTTAAGTTTTTTGATTTTGATGCTATTGATATTAAATTTTATAGTAAATTAAAAGGAGTTAGCATATTTGTTAATTTATACGCTCAGGATATGAATAGGTTTTTACAGGAGAAAATAATAAGTTTATTTAAAGTATAAAGTAAGAATAATATTAAGAATATAAACAATATAAAAAATATAAGTATATAAGAAAACGTATATTTAATTTTAATAACAATATAAATATATTGAAATAATTTTAATATTCTATCAATTAATTTAATTTATTAGCTAAAGCTTTTATATTATAACTAATAATAATTAACTAATAAATCACTCGATAATATTTTACGTTTTTTCTTTGTTGATTCATACTGAGTCATAGAGACTTATTTCAATATAGTTATATTGCCAAATTTATCTTTTTTCTGAATTGACTTATCTTTAAATTCATTAATTTCTTCACCGTTTGGTCTAAGTATCTTGACTAAGCTATCTGGAAATCTAATAATAATTAGTAAGATTTTATATAATTTAAGATGATTTAAAATGATTATGATTTTATTTTATTTACTTGATATATTTTCTACCATCAGCAAAATGTTTTTCAATTTGATTATTACTAAACTTAAATGCAGTCAACTTTTGATTTGGAAAGTAAAACTCGTAACTCTTATTTTTCATATAGTAATAAACTGTTCTTCCATCTGGATATGTCTATAAAATATTAAATAAATCAATTAAATATAATAATATTACCTGCTTTATATCTTTATTGTTATAAAAATTAACAGAGTATCTATCAGGAAAATGCTAATAAAAGTTAGCAAATTTAAATACTTTAGTAAGATTCCCATTTTTTGTTTGTACTGTAATAACATTATTTTCATAATATCTTGTTATCTTTCCATCATTCTTAACCTCTTCTCTTAGTAATTTAAGTTTGTCTGTCTGATATCTCATTGGAATATCTGTCCTATATAATAAGTTATCTTTGTCTTCATTTTTAAAGTCTATTAATTCATTAAGGAATGAATCATCTTCAACTATATTAATTCGACCGGTTTCTGACCGCTTAGATACTGGTGTGTTATCATAATTAGGAGATTTTATATTTCTAAGCATAACCTTTTCTTTAACAGGAGAAGGAGGTTGATGTATTGAGTTATTATTCTTAAAGTTTGTATTTTCACTTTGGAAGCTTGAGTTGTCTTGTAGTCCTACTTTATATATTGAATCTTCAGATTCTAGGTCTAAGTGATCCATGTTCTTCCCCTCTTTTGCATTTTTAAGCTCGGTTAATAGTTTCATAATTGTACTTCGATAACTGTTTTCTTTGTTTGTCATAGTCGTTTTGAGAGATTCAAATTCGTTTTTGAGTTCCTTGAAATAGTTTTCTTGAGTGTTGTTGTTATTAGCTTCAATACTCTAAAATTAAGGTTAAGATTAATATATGAATATATAGTAAATATTTTTTATTATACCTTTCGCATGCTTTTTGTGTCAAAAGCATTTCTTTGACTTAGGCTGTTAGAACTACTAATTCGATAAGGTCCTCCGACACTGTTATCGGTGTTAACTCTTAATGCAGCTGTCTATGATAAACTTAATAATATTATTTTACGTTAACAACTTCTACTGGAGCAATATATGTTTCTATAAAATCATTAAAATCATCTTGACTAATATTTCCATAATCAATTAAATCATCACTAATTAAAACACCCAAATTATTTTTATGTACTTTCTTTTCATATACTTTGTTTACTTTGGTTCCCTAAACAAAGTTAATATTTAATATTTAATTAATATTTAAAAAATACTTCTTCAACATCATCCTCACAATTACAATCATCTGAATCGAAATTATTATTGGAAACGATTGTTGGATTGTTAATTATTATTTTATTTTCTGTTGAAACATCATTAGTAGTAATTGTTTTTAATTTCTGTTCTAACTCATTTCTTTTCGTTGATAATCCTTCTATTTTTTGTAAGAGTCTTTCTATCTTATTCAATTTATCTACATTATCATTAGATGAATAATTTGGCTGGTTCTGTTGATTTTGTGGTTTTCCAATTTTCTCGCGGTTATCTGAACGGTTATCCCTATAGTCACGGCTATCCTTATTATCACGGTTCTCTGAAGCAATATCTCTATTCTCACAATTACTATCATATTTAATTTCAATTGGTTTAGGCTTTTGGGGAGCTCTATCTTTGCTTTGCTTTTCAACATTCCTTTCGCTATTCTTTTCGTTAACTCTATCAGTTCTTTCTGTCTTTACTGTGTTCTTTTTATCTGATACTCTTTCACTAGCTTTTTCTTCATTTACTAATTTGAATTTAATTTCGTCTTTTAATTCTTTTATGTTATTTGTGTTGGCGCTGTATCTTTCTGAAAAATCAGACTTAATAGTTTGCTTCTTTTTTTCTTCCCTTTCGTTAACTTTTCCAATTATTTTATCTATGATAAGTTTTTCTTGATAAATTTTATCGACATCAGACTTTTCTGATTTATTTCTTAGGTCATTTCTTAAAGATTCCTTTCCAGTATTAACATTATTATAATTATTATAATTATTATCCTTAATTGTGTCTTTCCCGCTTCTATATGATTCTTTAATTTCTTTAACAGAACTATTTGTACCATTGACTAAATTGTTATTGGAGTTACTATTAGTTTGAGGATTAAAATAATTTTGAACAGAATAAAGACTTGTCCTACTGAATAATTTTTCGGCAATTTGATTATCTATTTTATCGTTCTTTTCTTCATCATCATCGAAATTCAGTTTTTCTAAGTAATTATTAGCTTCATTAAGTATATTATTAAAATTATCCTTGTTATATTGTGATTTTTCTACCATTATCTTTTGCCTAAAATCAAAATAATCCTTATCACTTTTATTACTAGTATCCTTGTCTAACTTTTTTCTTTTCTCAATCAACTTTTGACTATAAAAAGGAGAAGAATCATTTTTAGAATCATTAAGTTTAAATTCATTTTCAGAATTTGTTGTTGATGGCTTTCTATTATCCTTTCTTAAATTAAGTACACTGTTCGGTTTAACAAACACAGAGTTTTTAACAACAGAGTTTCCTCCTATATTTACTCCAAGCGAAGGCATATTCGAATTTAATTTCTTACTTTCAAACTCTTCGAATTTTAAACTATTCGAACTACTCTTTTGACCTTTCGCAACACTTGGTGAATTTAATTGTATTTTATTAAGTGAGTAGTTAAGAATAGACGTTCCTAAATTATTTGAAGTGTTCTTTAGGTCTTGATTAATACTACGATTAAGCATTATATCGCTTAGTTGATCTCCTCTATTATTAGTATTTCTAATTTCGTTATTTAAACGGTCGTGCGATGTTACTCTAGTTTTAGAATTTAATATGCTATTAACACTCTTTATAGAGTTGATTGAATTTGAACTTCCGAGTGTCCCTTGATTTCTTTGTTGACTTGATTGGTGTAAATTAACTTCCTTTGTATTTGATTTAAGAGTACCAGGTTTAGAAGATTTACCTTGTTTTACATTATTTGATAAAGAAAACATATTAAAATCTTGATTATGGTTACTTGTACTATTTTTTGTTGTTTTAGGTGGTTCAACTAATAATCCCATTTTAGGTTTTTGTTCTGTTAACAATCCCATTTTATTTTGCTTACCAGATGGAGATTTTTTATTGCTGTCTACTAATAAAGACATCTTTGCCTTATTCATTAATTTTTGCAAATTAATTTTAATTAATGAACTTATAATACAAACTCTGTAAAAAATAATAATGTATAAAATAATATCTTAATAATTAAAAAATATGAATAATATTATTATAATTGTTTGTTAGTACTTTATAAAACAAAACAAGTTGAAATTTACCTAATTCATTTAAATCTGATTGAACTTAAGCAAAAAATCTAAAATATTGAATATTTATGAATGTTTTATTTATGTATTTATGAATGTTTCAATAAACAAACTTTGGTACAAATTATTATTTATATATAATATTTAAGAATTAAAATATAACAACAAACTTAACTTTTAATTAATAAACAATTAAGAATTTTATTATAAATGTCTAACAGAAAATCTCCAAGTAAAGACGATAAGAAAAACACTAAAGATACTGGTAAGACCAACACTAAAGACACTGGCAAAAAGAAAACAGAAATGAAAAGGAAACTTGCTGTCCCAGAGGATAAATTAGACGAATATAAGCAATCTTTCGACTATTTCGATAGAGATTTATCAGGAGAAATAACAATTCAAGAACTAAAAGGTTTACTTCACTCATTAGGCCAACGAACAAATGAAAATAGAGTAAAAGAAATGATAGATGAATTAGATCAAAATGGCGATGGAAGAATTACATTTGAAGAGTATGTTACAATTATGGAAAAACAAGAAGAAGGTGATGATGAAGGTAACCAAGAGGAGGATACTGATGATGATATTATTAAAGCTTTTAAGGTATTTGATGTACACAAAAAAGGGTTCCTAAACTGTATGGAATTTAAGCATATTTTAAAGAACTTAGGAGACGAAGATAATAGATTTAATGATGCTGAAGTTGATCAAGTATTTAAAGAAGCTGATTTAAATAATGATGGACAGATCAATTATTATGAATTTGTTGAGTTTTGGAAGACAAAATAAGTCTTATTAAAGATGATAAAATAATTTCGCTTTTTTAATAATATAGCTAATAAGTTAATTTTTTAACATTTAACTTTTTGTTTTAGTTGATGATTTATAATTTGCATATATAAATAAATTGTAATAATATAGCTAAAGTTAAATAGTTAATTAATATTTTTAATCTTTTAACTTAATAGTCTTTAAATTACAAATAACTTATTTTAAATAAATATATATAAAATAAAGTTAAATTTTAATAAATTTATATAATGGGAATCTCTTTATGTAATCAGAGCTCAATCTCAACATCAAATCAAGCTGACTTAAGTAATCAAGGTGTAAACGAATTTAACCCTATTGATGTTAAAAAGGTAGCATCAAACAACACTCTAGGTACTGGTGTAGGAGCTAGATTTGGAAGAACTCACGTTATCATAGACGAAAGTACAAATATTGAAACTGGTCAATATAAAAATATTAATAGTGTAGCATATACTGACATAACAACAAATTTATTAATAAACTTAAAAGACTATGACACAGATGAAGATTTAAAAAAAATATACAGTTCAATATTAAATTACGAAGATGAAGTACTTGAGTCAAAAGAAAATTACGATATTAAATCAGAAAATAACGGCGACCCTGAGTATCTTATGGTAAGCGGAAGTAGCGATAAATTTATTAAAATATGGAATTACGGGAGTGAATGCATATATACACTAAAAGGACACGAACAATATATTAGATGTGTAATTGCAATAAATGAAACCACTATAGCTAGTGGAAGTGCAGATAAAGTAATTAAAATTTGGAATTGGAAGGATAATGAATGTATCAAAACCTTAATAGGACACAAAGACACAATAAATGCGCTGATAAGTCTTAATGACTCTCAAATTGTCTCTGCTGGCCTTGATCGTCTTATTAAAATTTGGGATTGGAAAAAAGGAAACTGTTTAAATACTATTGAAACTGAATATGGTCATGTTAATTGCTTACTAAGAACAAGCTCGATTCATTTTGTAAGCGGAGGATATGATTTAAGTATAGAATTATGGGACTCTATAAGCGGAAATTGTGAAAAGGAATTAAAAGGGCATTCTTTATCAGTAACGAGTTTAATAAGTTTAACTAATTCTAATAACTTCCTTGCAAGTGGAAGCTGGGACAATACAATTAAAATATGGAATATAGATAAGGAAGAATGTAGCAAAACTTTAACAGGTCATTCTCACTATGTACAATGTTTAATTTTACTAAATGAAAGGAAATACGAAATTGCTAGCTGTAGCTTTGATAAAACAATAAGAATTTGGAATTGGAAAGAAGGAAACTGTACACAAATTTTAAAAGAACATTCTGATTGGGTTCATAGTTTAGTAAAGATTTGTGATAACGAATTTGCTAGTGGAGGTCACGATAAAAAGATAATACTATGGAAGAATAATGGAAAAACTAAAGTTATAAATAAAATAATTGAAGATCATACAGCTTCTGTACATTGTTTAAGTGTTATCAATGTAAAAATGAATTATTTTAATATGCAAGAGGAACTATAGAAGTAGATAGAATAGCTGTATCATGTAATATGTAATAAGTAAAATGTATATATAATTTATTTTATTTATGAAAAACAAGATATATCATATATTATAATTAATCGCTTTTAATATTTAGCATAATTTATAAGCATAATTAGTTTATTCTATGTAAATTATATTAAAAATTATAGTATTATTTATAAGTTATGAATATTTATTTTATCTATACTTTTCTAATTTCTAAAGACTTAATACTTAATTTCTAATTTCTAAATACGTCACAATAATGTTTATAACGTTAATAAATTAATATTGAAAAATTAAAAATGAAAACTACGGAACTATCCTTGAAGGATAAAGATAAATTTAAAATAAAACCAGAAAAAAAGAAAAAAGGCTTGTATAAAAACATATTTTCCGGTGTAAGTATAACTAATTAAAAATGTTTAGGGAATATCAGCAGCCATCGCAAGAACAGTTTGTAATCCTATTGAACGTGTCGAAATTTTAAGGCAAACTAATAATATTGATTATAAGGGATTAAGTATTACAAATTCTATATTGAAGTTTTACCAAACACAAGGATTAAGTGGCTTATTTAAAGGAAATTCAGCTGCCTTAATTCGTATATTTCCTTTTTCTGCTGTTGAGTTCTTTTCATTTGAATTTTTTAAAAATAACTTAATAAGAGCATATCCAGAAAGAGCTAATAGTTTATTTTATACTGTTATGTGTGGAGGTTTAGCTGGCTTTAATGCTATTACAATAACATTTCCTTTAGACGTAGTTCGAACAAGACTTGCATGTAATACATTAAACTCAGATATTCAAGAAACAAAAATATTTAAGGCAATGCTTAATTTATATCAAAGTCAGGGAATACGAGGATTATATAAGGGATATTCTATAGTCTTTGTTGTAAGAGAAATTTTCTTATAAGTATTTATATTTCTAGGGATCAATTCCATTTGTAGCAATAAAACAAACATCATTTGATTATTTAAAAAAGAATTATATGGTTCCAAAACATAGAGACTTACTTAATTTCTTATACGGATCATTAGCAGGAGTAATCGGAACAACATTACTTTATCCTTCTCATTTAATTAAAAGAGTTTTTCATGCAAATAGTATAATAGTGTTTATTTAATCCAAAAATAGATGATGTTACGTTAACAATAAGAAAGTTTATAATTAGGACAGTGCATGAACAAGGTCTGAAAGGGTTATATAAAGGATTATCAGTTACGTATTGCAAGATAATACCCTATCAAGGATTAATTTTCTTTACAAATGAAAGACTAAAGCGTTTGTTTGGATATATATAGAAATAATTAATTTATCATATACATAAACATGATCATAAACATATTTTTTAATTGTGCTACGAAATTAAACATTTTATTATAATTGAATATTGAATTATGAATTATAATTTAATATTAAATGTCTAATGATAGTGAACCTGATTTTGGATCAGTTATGATATTATGGTTGGTACTAAATGGTGTTTTAGTTTTATATGCATTAGGATTATTCATTTATGCAAAATATTATCGAAATACTGATAATTTTAAAGTAATTTTATTCATAAAAAAGGCTTCTGATAATATTTCAAGAGAATCTGGAGAAAATATTAATATAAGAGAAGACACAATAAAAAATAAGACAAAAGTTTTTGATACAAAGGAAAATGATGCTAAAAAAGGTAGATAATAAATAACTAAATAATATTATAGATTCATTGTTGGATAATCAATAAAAATGATAATGTGAGAATTGATAAAATATATGAAAAATTCATAATGATTATATGACTATTTGACAATTTGATTATGATAATATATTAATTAATATTAAAATATATAATTAAAATATTACTATTACATAATATTTTTTATTCTTTAAACTATCAATTAATTAAATTATTTATATTATCAATGGCTGATAAACAAAAAGAAGACGAAGTTTTAAAAAGACTTGAAAATGCTAATAAAGACGAAGCCAAAAACATTATTCTAGAAACTATTATTCCAGAATGCAGAGGTGTTGCAGGAAATTTTTTCGATTGTTTAGAAAATAAAATGAAAACAGTTGACTTTAATAATCCACAAGAATATGAAAAGTTAGAAAAAATACTAAACGAAAAGTTTGTTCCAGACTGTATGAGTTCTTATAACCTCGAAGAATGTATTTCAAAAAATGAAAAAAATTAAATACTAGTAGTAAATTAAGGATATCAATAATATGTCTTCTAATTAATATTTTATATTATTTAATAAAGTTCATAAGATTATATAATAATATAAGTATATAAATTGTTTCATACTTAATGAATTTATTGATTATATTAAAGAAGTATTAAACTTAAATATTTATAATATATAAATTAAGGAATATAAAATTGGATATCAATTATACAATTATAAAATACTATTTTTCTTATGTTCTTTAATTTTAAATTAATAATCTATTGACTATAACTAAATTCATTCCGAATCTGAAAATCTATTCTTATAGATGTATTCAACTTTATTCAATTATAACTACTCTTCTTCTATTCATTTAAAAATTTTATTTATTATTAAACACAATTAAATAATATACCTGGTTCTTCAGGTGCAGGAGAATATCTTAATTCTTTACTTAATAAATTCATAGTTTTGTCAACAACTGTTCCATAAATTTCTTCAGATCTTTCATCATTTAACTTTTCTAATGTTCTCGATATATTTAATTTAGTAGCGTATCTATCACCCATAATATCAGTAGCACATCTTCTAACTCCTACCCATTCTAAATAGCATTTATTTCTTATATCTTCTTTAATATATTGGATAGGATCAGTAAACCTAAATTAAAACATTATTATATAATAATACCATTTATTATTTCCAATACAAGTTTGATAAGAACTAACAGGAGATATACACTTTCTTATAAACATAGTATGCATTCTTTCTTTAGAAGTTTGATATCTAGGCATTTCATTATTAATATATCCCATAAGGACATGTTCTTTATCTGCATGACTTGCATTAAATTCCATTTTATTATTAATATTTATTAAATTAAAACAAATAATTTTAAATATTATGGTTGATAGATATATTTTACCAGTTCCTAAATCAAAAAATCACAGAATTTATGTAAAGATCAAAAATAAACCATTAGTTGGAGGTCTCTACTTCATGGCTTGTTGTTTATTAACTTTCCAATGGGCAAGAATTAACGCAATGAAGATGGTAAGCGATATCATAAGATAATTTATTTATTAATTAATATTTAGCAAGGAAGTAAACCTACTGGTTACTTTGTAGATTGGGGAAGTAATGATGCCCCTAAAAAGATTAGATACTTCTCATAAATTTATAATAAGTATTATAGCTTATCGTAAGAATATTCTATTCACTTTTATATAATTAAGATAAAAGAAGATTATATAAGTTAAAATAAGTTAAATAAATTATGTATAGCTTATTTCTAAATTAATTATAACTTGCTTTATTTCTATATTATTAAATAATGCAATTTAATGTAAATTAATGTATATTATGTTAAATATTTATGTATATTAGTTTTATTACTTATTTTAATTTATTATTTAATATTCTGAGTAATTATTTATTATCTTTATATGGATAAGAATATAAAAGAAATTGTTTCAATAGGTTATGCTGATAAACCCAAAAAAGGAGATTTAGAACTTAAAAAGTTTCCATCAAAGTTAGGTGGTAATCCAATATGGTTATTCCCATTTAAAGAATCCGATTTTAATTTTAAATGTGAAGCATGTAAAGAAAGTCTTAATTTTCTTTGTCAAATCTATGCACCGTTAGAAAAAGTTACACATGCATATCACAGATATTTATATATATTTTTCTGTAAAGTATTATATAATTATTAAAACTGTGTTATAGACTTGTTGGAAAGTTCACAATGCAATTAAAGTATTAAGATTACAACTACCAGAAAATTCAGAATATTTCAAAGGAGAAACACCTCTTTTTGATTTAAATAATATGGAAAATGAATACACTAAAAGTTTAAAACTTGGTGTATTTGATAAAGAATTTATTATTGAAACATATGATGAAGATGAGTCAGTTTCTAAAATTTACTATAAAGATGATTCAAAATTAAACAATAAAGATTTAGAAATAACTGAAGACGAAGAAGAAGACGAGGATGAAGACGAATCAGATAACAAAAATAAAAAACAAGACGAAGTCACTGATCCTAAATTAAATAAAATGCTAAAAGACTATTACAAAGAAGAATCCCAAAGTGAATTTAAAGATGTTGAAAAGGTAGAATCAGACGAACTTGAAAAATTCGCCAATAAAGTATTTAAAAAGAATGAAGAAGAAGATAAAGTATTTAATAAATTTAAAAAAATTGTTTCATATGACGGAGATCAAATCATTCGTTATTGTCGTGGACAGAAACCTTTATGGTTTAGACATATAGGAAAATTAGATTTAGATAAAAACAACAAATGTCCAACGTGTAAATCTAAATTAATATTTGAATTTCAAGTAAGAATAGTGTTATTATCATTTTTACTATATTTTTACTATATTAGATTATGCCAAATATTTTTTCACTATATGAAGAGATTATTAACATCGATATAGGTACGATTATAATTTTCAGTTGTGAAAATAGTTGTAAGGATAATATCTTTTCTGAAGAATATGCTTATATTCAAAGGACTGGTGAGAAACCAATTGTGTTTGAAAAAGAGAATGAAAAAAAGAAAGAAAAGTATGATGAAGATAAAGTATATCAAGACTTTTTGAATAGAAATATTGTAAATGAAAAAGATGTTAATAAAAATGACTCTTTTGATGAAGATGATGAATGGGTAGAGGTAAAATCAAAAAAAGGTAAAAAGAAGGATTGATAGAGAAGATATAGTTAATAGTCAAAAACATAAATAATTATAAATTTAAATTTATAAATTAGAAACAATTAATTAATATTATATTGGAGTGAGTTAGTTATTAAAGATATTTTGATATAATTATATGGATATTATTATATATAATTTTTATATATAGTTTTTGGGGATTGGGGATTGGGGATTGGGCCCAATCCCCAATCCCCAATCCCCAATCCCCATATTAAATGTAAATATAAGTATTATTTATTATTAAATATTAATTCATATAAACATTATATTAAATA
>Ga0100378_1003309_pt1 | contig 15473 bp, 20 predicted proteins | sample CryGeymeta201502_FD_81535 | JGI IMG/M metagenome (GOLD analysis project Ga0100378, IMG submission 81535) | Groundwater microbial communities from Crystal Geyser aquifers in Utah, USA - Crystal Geyser metaG 2015-02 | ecosystem: Environmental > Aquatic > Deep subsurface > Groundwater | place: USA...
ATGTATTCTTTTTAAATAATATAATAATATATCTAATATTAATTATTATATAAACAGAATTTTCAATATTTTATTAAATTAATTTAATAATTATTTACTTAAATTAAGTTATAATATAATTTAAAATAATATAAAAATGTCAATTTTGACCAAAAAGAATACAAAGGCAATCCCTTTGAACAAATTAAATGGTGTTAATGACGAAGACCAAATAATGCTACCTAATTTTAACTCAGAATCTGAAGCAGTGGTAAAATACATAATGGAAAAGATTATAAGTTTAACTATTTCCAATCATCATATACAAACATATGTCGGTGAAAAACAAATTGCTGAACATTGTTTTAATTTTTATCATAAAATATTTAATGATGTTTTACAAGAGGAGTATATAGCCTATGATCGAGATGATATGGAACTTTCTGAATGTGAAAGCGAACCAATATTTTTTGATAATAAATATACAGGTATTAATGATTGGAGTGTATTATTAGAGCCAAAAAGTAGTAAGATTGATAGAGCGGCCTCAACTTATATAAAAGTATTAAAGCAAGGAGATCAAAAAAATACTCCGATTGTAACGGAAGTAAGTGGTGATAAAGAAAAGACTCAAGAAAATTTTAGGGAGAATAGAGATAAAGATAAAACAGGCTATTTAAAAACTGATAAAACATCAACGAATGTATTAACTACTAATTCATCGAAGAATATTGCTTATAAAACTGTAACTCAAAACATAGCAGTTTCTGATTCAACTAAAAGTCTCGTACAATTGGTTTCAAAATCAGGAAAACCAGTAATATCTATTTTAAATTTAATAGATTCATGTTCCTATACAACAAATGTGGAAGCAATTTCCATTAAATTTAAAAGATGTCCCAGAGGATCAGTTTATAATAAACGCTAGAGAAGACAAAAAGAAAGCGATTGAAAAAATAGTAAATGATGTAAGACAACAAGAAATTGCAAGAAAAATTAACATTGAAAAGAATAATGAAAACTTAAAGAAAACAAAAGAGTTGAATTTAAAAAATGTAACGACAGATACATCAGGAAATCCTGTTCCTGTCAAAGGAGTTAATATTGATAAATTAGCTGACTTATTCTTATTTTCTAGGTATATTAAATAACTTATAACTTATTAATCAAATAAAGGACAATAAATATTGAAAAAAACGAAATAGTTAATCAAAGAATTTTGACAACAATGCCGGATCAAGCTCCAAAAAAACCTATTGAGAAAGAACCAGATAAAAAAGAATTAAAGGAAAAAGAAAAACAAAAAATTAATATGAATGTAATGATGAAAACTATTGTAAACAAAAATAATCCAGAAATAGAAAAACCACATGTCACAATTCCGGATAAGCCTGTAATAATTCAGCCTGCAGGATCAAATTTTAGGTAATGATTAAATATCTAATTAAATAAATTAGTAATATGGTACCAGAATGCGGAGTAACTATCAGCGAGTCAGGCCGCACAAAGAGTGGAGGAAGAGACTTCTTTAGTAAGTTTGGTAGACATTCACAACAGAATTATAAATCTTTAATTGTAAATTATTAATTTAATATAAAAACAATAAACCTACTTGTAGAATAGTACAATGCAAAGTCTTCAGAATAATTATAGCTCGTCCTTATTAGGATTTGATCAAAATAAAGAAGGAATGGAGAAGATTTCAAAGGAAAACAATCAAACATTACCTTCGTTAAGTACGAAAAAGAATCTTTTTGATATGAGCAATAAATCTAATCAAAACACAAATCCTACAGAGATAAAAGTAAACACAAAGTATGGTAGTTTAAAAACGGCATTGGATGCCTTAGAGCCAATTCATGAATTTGAAGAGAAAAAAACTGATAAAATAAATAATGAAGATTTATTCAAAAAACGAACAACATATCTTAAAACTGATATAAATGAAAAAGACAATGAAAATGAAAAATCACTGGATGAAATAAATAACTTCAATTCTTCAATTATGAAAAATACTATGTGGGGATCTGACTTCTCAAAAAAATCTAAAAATCCTTCTAAAATATTAAACCCACATAAACCAGGATTAAAAAATATAGAATCTGAAGTTGGTATATGAAATTATTAATATTTTTAGGTAAAATGGTTGCTAAAGCAAAACTTCCAAGAGCAAGAGTATTATCAAAAATACATCCAACAATTATAATAAAGAAAAATGAAACATATTCAGATCAAGTAATACATTCTAATATTATTGTAAATGTTGGTGCTGTATTGACTTTAAAAAATGTTACATTGAATGGGGATTTAGAAAATAAAGGAGATGTTAAAACACAAGGAAATGTAGTTTTTAACGGAAAAGTTAAAACTACTAATAAAATTATTGCAATGAAGCATAAAGAGTTACATTAAATTTAAAAAATATATATTTCTTAATAAGTTTTCATATTAAAGTATTACATATATATTAGTTTCTATTAATTCTTATTGAAATTATTATAGAACTTATTATTAAAATTATTATTAGAGATTATAAATAATATAACTTTCCAAAATAACTAAATTAAATATTTAATTTTTAATACTGATAAATTTATCACTATGATTTAATATTTATTCTTCGAAATCATCTCCTGAAATACCTTTCCAATCTTTCACGTCTACCTTTTCTAACTTATCATTAATTACTGCTCCATATTTCTTTGATAATTCTTTATAATGTTCATAAGATCCTAACTTCTCCATATTGTCTTTCTTTTCTCTAGATGATCCTTTCATTGGTGGAGTAAATAGATAGTATTCAAAAATACTAATTGGCTTTTGTGGTTCAACATCGAAAATGTCATTAAGGGAACCATGTAAATAAATCTGTTCTTTTATAGCTCTGTAGTTTCTAATAGTTCCTCTTAAGAAAGGATCTGTTGGAATAAGTTTACCCATTTCGTCAGGGTCTTTAGAGTACTCTTTTAAATTTATAAAGCTTAATAATCCACCCCATTTTCTTTTGGAAATAACTGCACTTTCAAAGATTCCCATTGAGCTTAAATGTTTATTTTTGCAATTTTCATAACAGGTAAGTTCTTGTGTGTTAGGATTTGGCTTTGCGTTATCCTTAGATAGACATGAATTAAAACATTCTCTATGTATAAAATTGTAAAACATATGTTGATTGAAACTTCTTTGCATTTTGGTAGGTAAGAATTTGGTTGGCTCTTCCCATACATTTTTATATGTATCTGGGATATAAGTGTGAGTTTGGGGTTTTGTATAGGTGTCAAAATGAGTTTTCATGTTTATTATTAATATTATTTTAATATTTATTTATGTTAAATTAATTATGTTTAGTATTAAGTATTATAAATTAAAATTATTAAGTATGACTAATTAACAAATAAATATATATTATTAAATTTATACAAAAGATTTATTGAATTTTATTTTATCATATTCTAAAACACCGTATAGAGATTCCTCAACAGCACCAAAAAATATATTTTGTGTATTTTTATTAATATCTAATCCTGCAGTTTTTCCGAAAAAGCCTATATCTTGCATAGTGTCTAATTTCATATTGTAAATATGTATATAATCGTGATATTCCGCAAATATTAGAAAATCAGTATTATCAAAACAAATATTTGAAAGTCCATCCATTACTCCGCTTAATGTTTTGACTGTTGTATTTTTTCGTAAATCCCATATTTTGCAGAAACCATCTTGATTCGCTGTTGCAAAAATATTATCACTGTTCGGTTGAAACTTGATAGAAATCCCATGGTCATAATGACCATAATATGTATTGATTAATTTACTTGTTTTACAATCGAAAATTTTAACATATTGGGCATCTCCAACTGTTGCAATACAACTTTTTGATAAATTAAAACTTGAATCATTTATAGAAATACTATCTTTAAAAACTTGTATCGAAGTTAATTTATTTCCCTTCGAAATATCATAAATGATCAAATCACCATCATTCGTCGAAATTAATAATTTACTCCCTTCTTCTAAAAACTTTACATCATTTATTGATGAATCACAAATTTTAGTTGATAATTTACTAATAATATTCTTTTTCTTATAAACTTTGTCTTGTTTATCACCGGGCTCTATTTTAACAATATCAACAATACCATCACCTAATCCTAACCCAATTAATAAAATATTTGAAGTATCCATTTTATAAATATCAAAACATATAAGCTGATTATAATCATTTGTGTTATACTCATTTAAGGAAATTAATTCAAAAGTGACTTTTGTTAATGTATTATAACTACAAATAGAGAACGGCTGGTAGTAGGCAATATTAAATTCACTATAAAATTTAAAGTTTTTCCTTACTTGGAGGTGTGTAATCCCAACTTTTAACTTAAAGCATTCTTTAAATTGGTAAAATATATCTGTTTTTTTATTGGCTAATATATCCTTTTTTAGCTTTTTTTCTTCTGGGCTTGCGGGAAGCGATCTAAAATGATTATTAGACCATTCGTTTATTCTCCAATATCTTTGGTGATCTCTAATGTTATCAACCCAAAAGCCAATTTGGTTGCATTCTACTATATTACCGTTGCTATTGGTTGGATTATTTTTTAGTGTATTTCTATGTAGTAATGTTATGTCTGAATTAAATTTATTTGATGATGCATCTTCAAAAGTTAATGTGTTATTTGCGTAATTTTTATTAGAAGAAAGATTATTTTCCATTAAAGAAAATTATTAACTTATTAAATTAGTTTATTGTATTATATAGTATTTATAATTATTAAGTTCCTAAATTAATGAAATGAGAATAATAATAAATTACAATGTTAATTAATAAAATTTAAAATATAAATACAATATTTCTTTATTTATTTTCCAACAACATATATTTCCTCATTCTACACTACTTCATACTCACATATCCTCCTGCCTTTCCTCTCATTATTTTATCAAATATATCTTTATCTTTCGGACTCTGATCTTTTAAAGCATCCTTTTCAAGTTTACGATCTAAATTTAATAGAATAGTTACTTAACCACTTATCGGCATTATATGAATGATCAGTCATTAATTTAATTGATACAAATATATTAGGTTTGTCTGCATCAGTTATATTACCAGTTGCAATAACTGTGTTGCCTTCAAGAAAATTATTAGGTAGGGCTCCTTTATAGTAGACGTATATATCATGATCGAAGTCTGTTAATGTAAATTTTACTTCATCAGTTCCTCTTATAAAATTAATCGATCCAGGTTTAACAACTCCAGCTAAATTGTAAAAAAAATTAGTGTCTCCTTTATTTTTCAAAAAGTAAATAGGTGTAATATTTTTAGCAAAACTAGTATTATTCATATAACGAATAGTTGTATATAAAAACAAGATAATACTTCCATAGAATAAAACTCTTACTAAAACAATTCTTTTTAAAAATATTCGTTTTACTCTAGTCATAAAATTCCTAATAATCAATTACAATATAATCATACTTAAAAAGTGGAGCTTTTGTTGGTACATTGCTAAAATTATATTTTGATATTTTGAATAAATTATTATTAATGTTATTCAAACTATTATGATTGATCTATAATTAAATTACATAATAAATTATATGTAACTTACATAATTTGTTCTTAATACTGAATTATATTTTATAAATTCATTTAGCTGATTTATTCCTATATTATTTTTATGAATTTGATTTTTTATATTCCTCCACATATTTCTTTTGAAAAAGAATTAAAATGAAATTAAAATTAATTATTATTTATATATTAAGTAATCAATTAAACAAATAATATTAAGAATATAAAATCAAATGTAAAATTTAATTAAATACTTGAAAATGAAACAACTTTAAACTTAATTTAATTATTATTTTTCAATTTTTCCTATTAGAGTAAGTTCTCTTTTCTTAATCTTGGCTCGAAGTTGCTTTGAACTTTAGAAATAAATCCTAAGGTGTCCAAGTAGGTATTTCTTGGTGGACTATATTTAAAGGTTAAAAACGTTAAAAAAGATTATATAAATTATTTAATGCAGTTTACTTAGGGTTTTTGTGGACAATAAGGGCTAAATCTTTAGTCATAGATCCACTTTCTACTGTTTCAATAATGGTTTGTTCTAAAATTTTGCAGAATTTATCTAATTCAACGTTGTTATCTAATTTAGCTCTATGCATTAATCCTCTGGTCCATGCGAACATTGAAGCAATACTGTTAGTACTGTGTTCTTTTCCCTATTAATGTTAAGGTTAGAATATAATAATTTTTTAAATATTACTTGTTGATGGAATCTCCAATGTCTGGTAACGGTTCCATGGGCAGCTTCGGCCTCAACAACATCATTGGGTCCTACTAAGACTGAGGTCATTAATCCTAAAGATCCGTATCCTTGGGCAACGATATCGGATTGTACATCACCATCGTAGTTTTTGCAAGCCCATACAAATCCTCCTTCTGATTTGATAACTTGAGCAACCATATCATCAATTAGTCTATGTTCATAATAAATTTTTAATTTATCGAATTCTGGCTTGTAAGATTTTTGGTAAATTTCTTCGAAGATATCTTTGAATCTTCCATCATAAGCTTTTAAGATAGTATTTTTGGTTGATAAAAATAAGGTCATTTTTCTGTTTAAAGAATAAACGAAACATGAATGAGCAAAGTCTCTAATTGAATCATCAGTGTTGAACATTCCTTGAGCTATTCCTGCTTCTTTAAATTCGTTAACAACTTTATCAATTGAAGGAGTGTTTGATCCTTTTGGGGTGAAGGTCATTCTTAAAGTTCCTGCTCCTGGGACTGTAAAATCAGTTGCTTTATATTGATCAGCATGTGCATGTCTTCCAATAATAATTGGTTTTTTCCAGCCGTCGACAAATCTAGGAATATTTTTCATAATAATAGGTTCTCTGAAAACTGTTCCTTTTAGAATATTTCTAATAGTTCCATTGGGAGATTTCCACATTTGTTTAAGTTTGAACTCTTCGACTCTTTGTTCATCGGGTGTGATTGTAGCGCATTTTATTCCAACTTTGCATTCTTGAATTGCATGAGCAGCATCTAAAGTAACTTGGTCGTTAGTTTTATCTCTATGCTCAATTCCTAGATCAAAGTATTTTGTTTTTAAATCAAGATAAGGAAAAATTAACTACATTTATTTCTTAATAATAAAAATACCTTGTCTTTAATACTTTTCCAGATTAATCTTGTCATTTCATCTCCGTCTAAATCAGCAACCCAGTTTTTAACTTTAATTTTGGTGATGGATTTCATTTATCAATAAAATAATTAATTAGAAATAAATATATATAAATAATATATAAATAATATTAAAATTGCAGTTAAAAGTTGTAAACTAATGAATGTATATAATAAATTAAATATAATGTTGAATATGAATTAATTATTTTATAAATAAATTTCATTTTAAGCATTTACAAACTCTATAAATAATGAAATCAACTAATAGTTTATATTATTAATATTAAATTTAATTACCTAAAAATATTTTTTAAATAAATATAATCAGAATTTCCTTTCTATTTTGATTTATCTACAGAAGCAAATATAAATCCATTATACCTATCACTTTCAGGAAAGTAACTATCTTGTCCTTCTTCAATCTCCTGATATTCAGTATACTCATCTTCTTCATCATCCTCTACAAATTCTTTTATATACATTTTAAATTTGTTAAATCCAACTTCTTCTAATAATTCAGTTAGTTCTATGATTGAATATGTTCTAAAAGTATATTTAAAAAAGGGCATATATTTGTTCTTAGATACTTTAAAATTCAACGAACAATTTTGTTGACTATTAAGAATATTTACTTGTTCCGAAATAAATTTTGAATTTCCAGACGATTTATAATTAACATGAGAGTGATCAGAATGAATGTGAGAACCTCCATAAAAGTCAATAATAAAAATGCTATCTTTACTTAAATTTCTAAAAACATTTTTAAAGTACTGAAGAATATCCTTTCTTTTTGTCAATAAGAAATGTGAATAGTTTAATGAGCATATAACATCAAATTTTTCGATTTCAGGATATTCAACTAAGACATTGTGATTTATAAGCTTAACTCGGTCTGAGTCAGAATTTAAAAACTCAACATTGTTTTTGATCCCCCACTCTAGAGTTTCGGTATCAATATCAATACCGACGGCGTTACATTGTACGTTATTTTTTACCCATTCACAGGATAAAGCTCCTGTTCCGCAAAAGTCTTCTCTGAAAGTTTTGGCCTGCTTGTTAAAGAGAAGCCTGTAAGTTTTTTTGAAAAATTCTGTTTCTTTCTTGACGTCTTGTACTGAGTTTTGATATAGTTCGTGCTTATCTAACTTATCCATTAAAATAATGAATATAAAATCAGAATTTTACATATATAAATTATTAAAAGCTAATTATTTATATTTAAATTTATACTGAGTTTATATTTATGTTTATATATAATTACTTATAATAACTTTAATTTTATTATTTTATATAATAGAGTGTAAATTGTATTAAAAAGTTAATAAAATGTTAATTAAAATTATTCTACAAATTCTTATTTATAATTATTTATTATTTATCTAAAATTAAATTACCTTAAAGTAAATTAAATTTCCATTCTAATATATCTTCAACTTTATTCTTATAAATTGTGATTCTGATTCTATTTAAAAAGTTTATCCTCAAACAATTTTAATTGTTTAATAAAACCATCATTGGGATTAATACATTTTCTTTTATCTCTGACAAAATCTATTGTAAATTTCAAATCCCATTTATTCTTTCTCATTAGGTAGGCTATCGTTAAAGTTGCACTTCTTGATACACCCGCAGCACAATGAATTAGTATTTTACCTTTCAATAAAGCATCTTCAATAAAATAATAAGAATCTTCAAAGTGAGAAGATATGTCAACATTTTCTTCGTCGTCGATTGAAATAGTTTTATATTCAAATTTGTTAGGATGGTGTACGGTTAGATAACTTCCTGCAACTAAGATATGTGTAACTCCTAACATCTGTAATAAAGAATCATCACGAGAACTAGAAGCTGATCCTAAATAAATTTCATTTGTTATCTGTGTTGGTGTACCATACATTTATTTAAATAGAAAATATTATAATTTTAAGTCTTATAAGTAACAAAAAAATAACTTACAAACTTTATTATAAATACATATATTTGTTCTAAATATTATAGAATTCTTTATTAAAATATAGTAAATATAATGAAAGTAAAAAATTATTATAATGATTCTGATGATGAGGATTATGAAGAAATAAAAAACAATAAACTAAACAATATTCCAGATACTCCAGAAAATCTTAACAATAATAATAATTATTCTAAAGAAAATTCTACACTTTCTTCTGCTAAATCAATTAGTTTTAAAAATGATATCATAAAAGTACTAAAAAGTGAAATTGATGAAATAAATACAAAATTAAGTTTTTTCTATATAAATCAAGATAATTTTTCAAAAGCAACCAAAATTGAAATAGACGAGTTTGTTGAGTTAATCAAAGATAATGAAGAGATATTTACTTTATATGAAAAGGAAAAATTTATCTTTATTAATAATCATATAAATATAAGTCACTTAGGTATTGAGAAAAATAATGTTAATAATGATAATGTTCCAAATTTATTCCATGATAAATCATTTACTGATATATTAAAAAGTACATTAGATATAATTTCACTTAAGTTAAGTAGTTTAAAAAAGACATTGGAACAGTCATTCTCAAATGAAAATAATAAGTATAAAATTAACAATAGTGAAAGTAAAGAAATAAATCTACTTCTTGAAGGAATTAATAAAATAATTTCTACAAGTACAAAACAATTAAAAAAAGTTGATAAGGTAAATTTTAATAATGTTATTAATCAATCATGATAATTAGGATAAAATTGAAGTAGCTAAGCATAAATTAAAAGAAATTAAAGAATTACAATTAGAAAAAGATTTGAGAATACGAGCATTGAAAATGAAAGAAAAAGAGCTTTCGTATTTTGAAAATTTACCTAAAAATTGTGAAGATTTGAAGTTAATTATAGAGTTAAAAACAAAGGAAATAGAAAAATATTCATCGATTACTCCTATTAAAGATAAGATAAATAAAAACAATAATTATTAAAGAATAGTAATTATTAATATATTTTTAGTAATATATTTAATTATTTAAAAATTAAGGAATTAAGTAATTTATAAATAAAAACAATTAGAAATATAATATAAAATGTGTAATGCTATACATATTATTCTCATAGCTTTTATATTACTAAGATTTACAGTTGAAGCTAATAATTTTACTAACCATTTTGAATTTGATTTGATTTACCAAAGCATGGAAAACATTAAGATAATGCAATTAACTGAAAATATTTCATTAACCACTAATATAACAACTCAAAATAATAATATTCAAGAAGCGAAAAATATTTATTTTGCGAGATATATTGCAATAACAATATTTTTATGCTTCCTTCTTCCATATGGCTTTGCACTACTTTATTCTGGTTTTGGCTATAGCGGTGATTTTGTATCTATAGTAGCAACTACGATATTAACAACTTCGATAATCACCTTATTATGGGGAACTTTAGGTTTCACACTTGCATTTGGTAATTCACAGAATGGTTTTATAGGAGATATGAAATATGCAGTATACCTTGGAATTAATATGACTAGTATTCCTGAGTTCCATTCTGAAAATGTACCAGGAATTTTATTTGTTTTTTATAGTTGTTTAGTTGCATGTATTCCCACTACTATATTGATAGGTTCGATCATTAAGAAATTCAAATACTTTTCCTTTCTATTTTTTATATTTTTATGGACAATAATAGTATTAGCTCCTGTAACACATTGGGTTTGGAATTCAAATGGATTTTTGAATGTTTTAGGAGTTATAGATCAATCAGGAGGATTAGTAATTAATACTACATCTGGTTTTAGTAGTTTGGCTATAACTATACTTTCTGATAAATACTATAAAAAGCAATTTAATGTTTCTGGTCCGAAGAATACATCTACTATGCTATTACTAATTGCTATTTGTTTTATATGGATAGGGTATCTGGGATTATCAAGTGGGTTTCTTAATCACAATGAAGCAGAAATTATTCACTCATTAATCAATACCATTTTTGCAGGTTGTACTGGTTCAATTGTATTTTTAATATTTAGTTATATTAAGTATAACAAACCAAAAATCCAACTTATCTGCGTTGGAATAATATGCGGAATTAATTCAGTAAATAGTGGTTCCGGGTTTATTCCAATATATGGTGTTCTTGTGATAACTATTTTCTCTAGTAGTTTAGTAATAGTATTTAGTGAAATTAGACAACATAATCAATGTTATTCAGATAATTTAGAAGTATTTACATTAAATGGTTTAAGTGGAATAATTGGAGAGTTAGGAACTGGTATATTCTCTTCTAAAGACATTAGAGGTATTTCAGGAGGTATTGATGGAAACTGGTATTTATTAGCATATCAAGTAGCTGGGATTATATGTGTGGCATTGTGGAGTTTTATTTGGTCTCTTTTACTTTTTATTGTTATTTATTATACAAAGATACTTCAATTTCAGGATAGTAATGATTTCTTAGGATATGGAATATTAATTCATAAAAATGAAATAGATTTGGTGATTGAAGATTTGATCGAAAAAGAAGAAATGCTTGATGTGAGCGGTAGTTCTAACAAAGATGAAGAAGATAAGAACGATGAAGGATAGTGTAATTATCTAAATTAATTTATAATAAGTACTTTAATAATTTTATTTTAGTTTGTTTAATATAATTTCTTTTATGTTTTGTGTTATATTTTTAAGTTAATAATAGTTAGTATAAGTAATTACTTTTATAATTATTATATTAATAAAATAATAATAATTATGATTACATCATCCAATTAACGAAAATAATTATTAATAAAATGAAAATATATTTATATTTTGTTAAACAATGTGTGGCATATTTGCAATTTTCGGCATCAAAGGAAACTATATTGAAAAAAGAAAAATTATGGTTAAACATTTAAAAAGACTCTTACATAGAGGTCCTGAATATACAGGAATAGCTAATTTTGAAACAAGTCCAAATAATCATACTTTCCTTTGTCATGAAAGATTAGCAATAGTAGCTCCTCAATTCGGAGAACAACCCCAATGGAGTACACAAAAAACATTTTGTACTGTTGTTAATGGAGAAATATATAATCATATTGAATTATATAAAGAAATGAAAGGATATGAAAACATAGACAAAAGAGCTGATTGCGAAGTTGTCTGTAATATGTTTGAATATTATGGTGATGTCAAAAGAATTTGCAATATGCTTAGTGGAAAGTGGTCTTGCATTGTTTACGATGTTGTTAAAAATAGATTTTGGGTAATGAGAGATCATATTGGAATTATACCTTGTTACTTAGGAAGAGGTAAAAATGGAGAAGTATATGTTTCTAATGAATTAAAAGCAATTCATGATGTCTCGCGTAATCTTGAAATACTCTTACCTGGTATTAATAATTTTATTAACTTTATTATATTAAGTTTATTTAACAATCAAATAATAAATATAATTTAATTTATTAAGGTCACTATTATGATTCTGAGTTGAACAAACAAATTAGATGGTACTATCCATTATATCATGACTTATCTGTAATCCCAACAACTAAAGTTGATTTAAGCCTTATTAGAAGTAAATTAATTGAATCAGTAAAAAGAAGACTTATGTGTGATGTCCCATTCGGTGTATTACTTTCAGGAGGTTTAGATTCATCATTAATAGCCTCAATTACTTGTAGACTCTATGATGACTATTATAAAGAACACGAAAATGATATTCTAGTTGCTAAAAAAGTAAATTCATTCTGTATAGGATTAAAGGGTTCTCCTGATTTAAAAGCAGCAAGAGAAGTAGCAAAGTTTTTAAACACTACTCATCATGAATGCCTATTTACTGTAGAAGAAGGAATAGACGCAATTAACGATGTTATTTACTTTATTGAAACTTATAACCCTACTACTATTAGAGCAGCTACACCTATGTTTTTAATGGCTAGAAAGATTAAAGCTTTAGGTATTAAGATGGTAATGACTGGAGAAGGAGCCGATGAATTATATGGGGGCTATTTATACTTCCATAAAGCACCAAGCCCAGGTGAATTCCAAAAGGAATGTAGTAGAAAATTACAGGATCTATATAAATTCGATTTATTAAGAGCTAATAAATCTATGATGGCATGGGGAATTGAGGCAAGAGTTCCATTCTTAGATAAAGATGTTGTAGAATACGGAATGAGTTTTGATCCTGAAGCTAAGATGATAACTCCTGAGCATAGAAATATGGAAAAATGGGTTTTAAGGTAAATATTTATAATAAAACAAACTAAAATTAAAATATTATAGAGAAGCATTCAATGATAAAGAACATCCATACTTACCAGAAAGTGTATTATGGAGACAAAAAGAACAATTCTCAGATGGTGTTGGTTATAACTGGCTTGATAGTATAAAGGTATATAAAATAATTTAAATATTTTAGGCTCATGCTGAAACAGAGGTTTCTGATAATGATATGTTAAATGCTCATGTTAGATTCCCTTTCCAAACTCCTCCTACTAAAGAAGCCTACTATTTTAGAGAAGTATTTGAAAAACATTTTCCATCAATGCCATGCGCAACAACAGTTCCTCAAAACAAGTCAATTGCTTGCTCTACTGAAAAAGCAATGGAATGGGATATTTCATTCGGTAAAAACGCCGACGAATCCGGAAGAGCTGTATTAGGAGTTCATTCAACAAAAGGTTCTAAAGATGAATTATTACTTGCAAAGAATGTAGGACAAAGAGATTTAAGAACAAAATTTTAAATTTTATCTAATTGCAAATAAATTTAATTTAACTTTTCTTTACAATATTAATTATAATACAATTAAATTAAATTTAATAATTAATAAGATTAGTTAAATACTTTTTAAAAAGATTACATATTAAATACTAATCTAATTTATTTTTACTTTTTATCAGCTCTTTCATGATCTGCAATTGTATTTAATTTAACAGTTTTATAACCTAAAGATACATCATGACTATGCCATAATTTTTGAATTATATATCGATTACTCCTTGCTGGTTTATGATTATACATAATCGCTTTAATAATTAAACAACAAATATTACAATTTTTAATAGGTGACTGCACATAATTAAATTTTGGATAGTATTGATTAGCTGCAGGAATATTGTTCTTACCTAGATCGTTTATATTATCTTTCTTTTCTTTTCGTACTTTGACAGTAACATGTTTATAGTTATATCGTTGTGGTTCAATGTATGAAATAACGTCAGGACTGTCTCTATTTAAATAATTAAACTTTCTTGATGTATAATTTTCAAATTTCATTGCTTTATTATTTTGGAAACTCGAATCTAAAATCGTTTTAGAGGCAGTTTTCGTTGATTTTAAAATAGTTGCATTAGTTAGAAAGACATTCTCTTTTTGTTTTATTGTTGACACAGTATGTAATATTTTCGAATTTAATGTATTTAAGTTATTGTTTTGAGCAGTGTTCGTAACGAAACCTAATAGTATTGTATTACAGGTATTTATATTTGTTATGTAAATGACATGTGACATGTATTTGTTATTTACCTGCATAGCCAGAAGTATGGTTAGTTTTTGAAATTTTAGAGAGATTATTTGTGTATTGCTTGCTTGGTTCTATAAAAAAATTAAAGCAATATAAACAATATGAATCTTTTAGTTTACCTGTATGATTAATATAGCCATCTTCATTCATTTCTGTTATAACTCTATTATTATGCAAAAAAGAATTGGTTCCTCTATAAGTTCCTCCTTTACTTCCTATACTCTTTTCTTTTTTAAATGTAAATGCTGGAAAATGTCTAAATAAATTAGAAATTATTTATTACGTATGAATATAATCATAATTAGGTTGATATTTGAATGGATTTGGTACAATATCTTGGAATTTCTATTAAATAGTTTGTAATTTGAAATTTAATTGTATTATATTTACTTTAAATCTCCATTTTGTTTCTTTTTTAATTCCTTTTTTTACCGGAGGAAGACTTGAAGTTTTAAACGTAGCTGCAAAATCATTCCTTGATTCAGTTTTACTAAATAAATTTTCGTTTTCTTCAGTATTATAATAAAATTTCTTCATCCTTTTGTTATTTAATTTTATACAATGTATTTAGTTGATTTTTATTGTTATTTTTGATAATTTCTATACTTTCATTTTTTTCTACTAATCTCTTCGGATTATTTAAGGTGAATTGCAGATCGTTAAGAGTTTTTCCTTTAAATATTTGGTCAATATTTTTGGAATATTTGGAATATCTTACAATATTTGGTTTAACCTCGTTTATTAAATCTTCAATTTTAAAATAAATTTACCTGCAATGCTTCTACTCATTTTTTATTAAATAAAGATAAAGTAAAATAAATTAATTAAAGTTAAT